>Ga0207789_1000025_pt1 | contig 193123 bp, 181 predicted proteins | sample HigsolmetaGSP12D_FD_184840 | JGI IMG/M metagenome (GOLD analysis project Ga0207789, IMG submission 184840) | High solid enriched microbial communities from the Joint BioEnergy Institute, USA - SP1-2-D (SPAdes) | ecosystem: Engineered > Bioreactor > SSF (Solid state fermentation) > Aerobic >... | reverse complement strand
TAGGGTCCGTCATGGCGTGGTCTCCAATGGGACCCTGGCGCTCCAACGCCCGAATCCCGTTTTGTGGGCTTCAACACCCGGAGACTACGCCACCCTCTCAAAAGTCCACCACATCCCAGACGGCACCAGCGGCCGTGCCGCTCGGCCAGCATCACAAGAATGGCACCGCTCTGGGTGAAACGCTGCCCGTCGTGCTCGAGCACCGGCACCTCGCCCATCTCGTTGCAGGTGTCGCGGAACTCGGGGCTCCTGGTCTCGCCGTTGAAGAAATCGACGAAACGCGGCCGCCATTCGCAGCCGCAAAGGTTCAGCATCAGGGCCACCTTGTAGGCGTTCCCCGACTGGCCGAAGCAATGAAGGATGTAGCCGCCCATCGTGCGCTGCGCCCTCTTTAGGTTCCGGCGCCAGTTGACCGCAAACAGGCGGGCCGCGCCAGAGCGGAGAGGCATCAGGGCGCTTGAATTTCATGTTGCATTGCACAATATGTGCCGGCGTCTAGGGAACGCGCGCCCTCGGGGGTCGGATCGACGATCGGCCACCGAGAGAACGACGATGGACACAAACTCCAGGCCTTCCGGCATCATCCGCAAGCTGTTCGCTGCGGATCTGCCCGATTTCCGCGCCCACTTGCGACGTCTCGACCCGGAAAGCCGCCAGAGCCGCTTCATCGGGGCAGTCGCCGACGAGTATCTCGACGCCTATGCCGACCGCTGCCTGGCCTCGCGGGGGCTCGTCTTCGGCTATGTCGAGGACGGCATCGTGCGCGGCGCGGCCGAGCTGCAGCCCTTTGAGATCGGGGGCGAGCGGCGGGCCGAGGCCGCCTTCAGCGTCGAGCGCGCGTGGCGCCGCCGCGGCATCGGCAGCGCGCTCTTCTCCCGCCTCCTCGTCAGCGCCCGCAACCGCGACGTGAAGACGCTCATCGTCAACTGCATGGGCGACAACGAGGCGATGCGCGCGCTGGCACGGCGCTTTTCCGCCGAGATCATCTTCGAGCATGGGGAACTCATCGGCACGATCAAGGGTCTCGGGCCGACGCCCGTCTCCATTGCCGAGGAGATGATCGACGACGCCCGGAGCCTTGCCATGAGCGCGCTCGACTACCAGCGGCGCCTCATGGCGTCGCAGCCGGCTGCGAACTGAAAAAGGGCGCCGAGGCGCCCTTTCTTATCCTTTCTGCTGTCTCAGCGGGACAGGGTAAGCGGCGCGCCGGACTTGGCGAGCACGCCGTTGAAGGAGTTGCCGCTGCCCTTAAGGCGGGCCACGACGCTGCCACGCGAATACAGATAGACCTCGCCGTCGCGCAGATCCCAGGCGTTGACGCTCTGGAGGTCGCGGCTGTTGCAGCCCGACGAGGAGGCCTTGTAGAGGTCGAGCGCCGGGGCGCTGGACAGCGTGATGCGGCACGAGCTGCCGGCGGCCTCGCGGGCCGTCCAGCCGCCCGTCACGCTGCTGCGCGTGGGCGCGGGAGGAGCGCTTGTCGGCTGGCGGCCGAGGTCGGCGACGGGGCCCGGCGTGGTACCAGCCTCGGTGCCGGCGAGTGTGCCGTCCGGCCCGAGCGTGCCCGGCGCCACGACCGAACCGTCCGGTGCGGCGGCCGTGCCCGGCGCCGGTGGCAGGGGGCTCGCGATCACCTCGGCCGGGGCAGACGGCGGCAGCGGCTCGAAGTCCGAACCGGCCGAGACGGCGCGGGCGCTGCGATAACCACCCGGCGCGGGTCCGGCGTCGCTGAAGCGTTCCGAGGCGCAGGCGGCGACGATGAGGAGCGGAGCGAGAGCCGCAACCCGCCGGGCGAAGCGCTTCGCGCTCGCGCTGCGCCGGCCCCTTTCGGTCGTCGCGTCGTGCATCGTCGTCATGCTGTCCCGCTCCCGCTCTCTTCGGCGCCATCCGCCCGCGTGAGGCGGGGCAGGCGCCAAGCCACCGCTTTCGTCATGCCGTAAACGGTTTGATCGGGCAAGCCCAGGCGGGCAAATTGACTGATTACACCGCCGCAGCGCGCATCTCTGCGGCTGCAGCGTGGCACACGTGTCACACCTTCCGTGACACGCCCCGGACGGGCGGACGCCGTCAGAGCTGGCGCGTGACCATCATCTGCTTGATCTCGGCGATGGCCTTCGCCGGGTTCAGACCCTTCGGGCACACGTTGGCGCAGTTCATGATGGTGTGGCAGCGATAGAGGCGGAACGGATCCTCGAGGTTGTCGAGGCGCTCGCCCGTGGCCTCGTCGCGGCTGTCGATGAGCCAGCGGTAGGCCTGCAGCAGCACGGCCGGGCCGAGGTAACGGTCGCCGTTCCACCAGTAGCTCGGGCACGAGGTGGAGCAGCAGGCGCACAGGATGCACTCGTAGAGCCCGTCCAGCTTCTCGCGGTCCTCGCGGCTCTGGCGCCACTCCTTCTCCGGCTCTGGCGTCGTCGTCTTCAGCCACGGCTCGATGGAGGCGTGCTGCGCGTAGAACCGCGTCAGGTCGGGCACCAGATCCTTCACCACCGGCATGTGCGGAAGCGGATAGATGCGGACCTCGCCCTTCGACGTGCACTCGTCGATGGCCTTGGTGCAGGCCAGCGTGTTGGCGCCGTCGATGTTCATGGCGCAGGAGCCGCAGATGCCTTCGCGGCAGGAGCGGCGGAAGGTCAGCGTCGAGTCGATCTTGTTCTTGATGTAGATGAGCGCATCCAGAACCATCGGCCCGCAGTCGTCGCGGTCCACATAATAGGTGTCGACCCGCGGGTTCTGCCCGTCGTCGGGGTTCCAGCGATAGATGCGGAAGGCGGTGACGTTGGTCGCCCCTTCCGGCTTCGGCCAGGCCTTGCCTTCCTTGATCTGCGAATTCTTGGGGAGGGAGAACTTGGCCATCTTGTCTGTGTCCTCGAACCTGCCGGCGTCCGTGGCCTGCGGCCACGGGCCGAGTGGGGTCTGTCGCGCAGCAGCCTCAGTAGACGCGTGCCTTCGGCTCGATGTACTCGATGTCGTTGGACATCGTGTAGTTGTGCACCGGGCGGTAGTCGATGGTGACGGTCTTGTTCGTGTCGTCGACCCAGGCCAGCGTGTGCTTCATCCAGTTGACGTCGTCGCGCTCGGGATAGTCCTCGCGCGCATGGGCGCCGCGGCTCTCCTTGCGGTTGGCCGCCCCCTCCATCGTCACGACGGCCTGGGTGATGAGGTTGTCGAACTCGAGTGTCTCGATGAGATCCGAGTTCCACACGAGCGAGCGGTCGGTGACGCGCACGTCCTCGGCCCCTTCCCAGACCTCGCGGATCAGCCGCCGCCCTTCCTCCAGCACCTCGCCGGTGCGGAAGACGGCGCAGTTCGACTGCATCGTGCGCTGCATCCGCAGCCGCAGCTCCGCGGTAGGAGTGCTGCCGTTGGCGTAGCGGAAGCGGTCGAGCCGCGACAGCGCCAGGTCGGCCGAATCCTTCGGCAGGTCGGCATGCGGTTGGCCCGGCTTGATGAGTTCGGCCGCCCGCAGGCCGGCGGCGCGGCCGAAGACCACGAGGTCGATGAGCGAGTTGGAGCCGAGGCGGTTCGCACCGTGGACGGACACGCAGGCTGCCTCGCCGATCGCCATCAGGCCGGGCACGACATGGTCCGGATTGTCGCCGGCCTTCGTCACCACCTCGCCGTGGTAGTTCGTCGGGATGCCGCCCATGTTGTAGTGGACGGTGGGCAGCACCGGGATCGGCTCCTTGGTCACGTCGACGCCGGCGAAGATGCGGGCGCTCTCCGAGATGCCGGGCAGCCGCTCGTGCAGCACCTGCGGATCGAGGTGTTCGAGGTGCAGGTGGATGTGGTCCTTGTTCTTGCCCACGCCGCGGCCTTCGCGGATCTCGATGGTCATCGAGCGCGAGACCATGTCGCGCGGGGCGAGGTCCTTCACCGACGGGGCATAGCGTTCCATGAAGCGCTCGCCCTCGGAGTTGGTGAGATAGCCGCCCTCGCCGCGGGCACCCTCGGTGATGAGGCAGCCGGCGCCGTAGATGCCGGTGGGGTGGAACTGCACAAACTCCATGTCCTGCAGCGGCAGGCCGGCGCGCAGCACCATGGCGTTGCCGTCACCCGTGCAGGTGTGGGCGGAGGTCGCCGAGAAATAGGCGCGGCCGTAGCCGCCTGTCGCCAGGATGACGAGGTGCGAGCGGAAGCGGTGGATGGTGCCGTCGTCCATCTTCAGGGCAACGACGCCGCGGCAACGGCCCTCGCTGTCCATGATGAGGTCGATGGCGAAGTACTCGATGAAGAATTCGGTGTTGTTGCGCAGCGCCTGGCCGTAGAGCGTGTGCAGGATGGCGTGGCCCGTGCGGTCGGCGGCGGCGCAGGTGCGCTGGGCCGGCGGGCCCTTGCCGAAGTCGGTCGTCATGCCGCCGAAGGGGCGCTGGTAGATGCGTCCGTCCTCGGTGCGCGAGAAGGGCACGCCCCAGTGCTCGAGCTCGTAGACGGCGGCCGGCGCGTTGCGCACAAGATACTCGATGGAGTCCTGGTCGCCCAGCCAGTCCGACCCCTTCACCGTGTCGTACATGTGCCAGCGCCAGTCGTCCGGCCCCATGTTGCCAAGCGAGGCGGCGACACCGCCCTGCGCCGCGACCGTGTGCGAGCGCGTGGGGAAGACCTTGGTGACGCAGGCCGTCTTGAGACCGGCCTGGGCACAGCCGACGGTGGCGCGCAGGCCGGCGCCACCGGCACCGACGACCACGACATCGAAGGTATGGTCGGTGATGGGATAGGCCTTGCCGGTATAGGCCGGGCGCGGCACGTGCAGGATGCCGCCGCGGATGGCACTGTCACCCTGCGCGGCGCGCGTGCGCGCCTCTGCCGGCCTGGACTTCGTGGTGCGGCGCGCGGGGGCGCCGGCCTCGGTGACGGGGGTGGTTCCGTTGCTGGGTGCCTTGGCCATGAACTTACATCCCGCCGAAGGTGATCTTGAGAACCGCGAAGACCGCGGCGGCTGCCACGAGCACGGCAAAGAAGGTGTTGGCGATCACGGCAGCCACCTTGGCGCCGCTGTGCACGTAGTCCTCGATGATGACCTGCATGCCGAGGCGCATGTGGTACGCCGCCGAGAGAATGAACAGGAGCAGCAGGATCGCCACGAGCGGGCTGCGCACCAGGGCCAGAGCCTCCTCGTAGCCGCTGCCGGTGGCGCAAACCACGATGGCGATGAAGGCGAGCGCCAGCGGCACGTTGGCGACCGCGGTCAGGCGCTGGTGCCAGAAGTGCGACGTGCCGGACCGGGCCGAGCCCAGCCCCCGGACGCGACTGAGCGGCGTGCGCAGCGTGTGCTTCGTCGAAGCCATGGAATGCCTCCTCACGAGACCGCGTAGCCGATCACCCACACGAGGAACGTGAGCGCGGCCGAGGCGATGAGGGTCAAGCGGGCGAGGGTGTGGCGGGAAGCGGCATCGAAGCCGAGCCCCACGTCCCAGATGAAGTGGCGGATGCCGCCGAGCATATGGTGCAGCAGCGCCCACGTGTAGCCGAACAGGATGAGCCGGCCGAGGAAGGAGCCGAAGAACCACTGCGCCGTCTCGAAGGCCTCCGGCCCGCTGGCCAGCGCCAGCAGCCAGATGACCAGCAGCAGTGAACCGACGTAGAGCGCCGCGCCGGTGATGCGATGGGCCACCGACATCGCCATCGTCCACGTCCAGCGATAGATCTGGAGGTGCGGCGAAAGGGGGCGGATGTCTTCCGGTCTCGTCCCGGGCACGTTCGCCTCGGCCATGTGGGCCTCCCCGCTTGCAGTCTGGAGTTGCTCGAAGCTAGGGGCTTCGTAACGAATGTGGGCGTCAACCGCAATGCAGCAAGCCGGCAAAGGCGGTGACATTTTTTATGCTTTGTAACCGCAACCTTGCACCTGCCTATCGCGGCAGAAGGACCCAGTAGTCGAAGTCGAGCACGACGGCGGGATCGTAGTCCGAGCCGCTTCGGCCCGGAAAGCCCGACGCCGGCATGTTCTTGGTGGCGATGGTGCGCAGGCGCAGCGCACCCATGTCGCTGCGGCCCTCGAGCTCGGCCCTGTCGAGCACCTCGCTCCAGCAATAGACCGTGTCGCCGGCAAACAGCGGCGCCACGTGCCGCCCGCCGTTGATGGCGGCGATGTGGAAGGCGTTGCCCAGGCCGTTGAAGGACAGGGCCCGCGCCAGCGAGATCACGTGGCCGCCATAGATGAGCCGCCGCCCGAAGCGCGAGCCGGCCGCCGTGTGCTGGTCGAAATGGACGCGGGCCGTGTTCTGGAAGAGGCGGGTGGCGAGCTGGTGCTCGGCCTCCTCGACCGTCATGCCGTCCACGTGGTCGATGCGCTCGCCGACGCTGAAGTCTCCCCAGCGCCAGGGGCTGCCGGCGAGGCCGAAGTCGTAGGCCTCGACGTCGATGGGCGGGCAGCCGACGCCGAGCTGCGCAGGCGCGACGCTGTCGGCGAGCCGCGGCACGTGCTCCTGCGCGACCTTCGCCCGTTCGTCGCGCTTGCGCACCATCACCCAGCGCACGTATTCCAGCACCTCGGCGCCGTCGGAGCGCAGGCCGCGCGTGCGCACGTAGACCACGCCGGTCTTGCCGTTGGAGTTCTCCTTGAGGCCGATGACCTCGGAGACGGCAGACAGCGTCTCGCCTGGATAGACAGGCTTCAGGAAGCGCCCCTCGGCGTAGCCGAGGTTGGCGACCGCGTTGAGCGAGATATCCGGCACCGTCTTGCCGAAGACGATGTGGAAGACGAGCAGGTCGTCGAGGGGGCTGCGTTCGTAGCCGATCTGCGCCGCGAAGACGTCCGACGACTGCACGGCAAAGCGCGAGCCGTAGAGTGCCACATAGAGCGCGGCATCGGCCGCGGTCACCGTGCGCGGCGTCGGGTGGGGGATCGTCTCGCCGAGCCGGAAATCCTCGAAGAACCGGCCGGCGCTGGTCTTCATTGGCGGTGCTGCGTTCATCCCTTCCTTCCTCGCTGGCGCAGGGAGACTAGCCCACATGCTGCACGGCGCCATCAGACCTTGGGCGGAGGCTCAGGCCGACGGCACGTCGACCACGATCCCGGTGCGGGCGACGGCCGCCGCGAGCGCGTTGCGCAGGAGGCAGGCGATGGTCATCGGCCCGACGCCCCCCGGCACGGGCGTGATGGCGCCGGCGCGCTCCACCGCCTCGTCATAGGCCACGTCGCCGACAAGCCGCATCTTGCCCTCACCGCGCTCGGGCGCCGGCACACGGTTGATGCCGACGTCGATCACGATGGCGCCGGGCTTCACCCAGTCGCCCCGCACCATCTGCGGCCGGCCGACGGCGGCCACGAGAATGTCGGCGCGGCGGCACACGGACGGCAGGTCGCGCGTCTTCGAATGGGCAATGGTGACGGTGCAGCTCTCGGCGAGGAGAAGCTGCGCCATCGGCTTGCCGACGATGTTGGAGCGCCCGATGACGACGGCCTCGAGCCCGGCGAGAGTGGGCTGCACGGACCTGATGAGCATCACGCAGCCCAGCGGCGTGCAGGGCACCAGCCCCGGCAGGCCGGTCATCAGCCGCCCGGCGTTGGCGGGGTGGAAGCCGTCCACGTCCTTGGCCGGGTCGATGGCCTCGATCACCTTCTGCGCGTCGATGTGCGCCGGCAGCGGCAGCTGCACGAGGATGCCGTCCACCGCATCGTCGGCATTGAGCCGCGCGACGAGCGCCAGAAGCTCGGCCTCGCTCGTCTCCGCCGGCAGGCGGTGCTCGAAGGAGGCCATGCCGGCCTCCACCGTCTGCTGCGCCTTGTTGCGGACGTAGACGCTGCTTGCCGGATCGTCGCCCACGAGCACCACGGCGAGGCCGGGCGCGCGGCCGGAGCGGGCGAGGAAGTCTGCCGCGGCGTCCGCCACGCGCCGGCGCAGGCCCTCGGCGAAGGCCTTGCCGTCGATGATTCGGGTCGTGGGATGGGTGGTCATGTCCGGTTCTCGTGCTTGATGAGTGCCGCGAGCCGCGCCTCCAGCATAGCGGCGTCACCCGCGACGGTCAGGATCTTGATGCGGGCCGTGTGCCCGGAAACGAGCGAGACGGCGGAGGCAGAGACGCCGAGGCTCTTGGCGAGAAGGCGGGTGAGCGCCGTGTTGGCTGCCCCGTCCTCGGGCACGGCGCGCACGCGGGCCTTGATGACAGCCCGGCCGTCCGAGAGCTGCTCGGTGCCCTCGATCGCGTCGCGCCCGCCGCGCGGCGTAAGGCGCACGGTGAGCGTCAGCCCCGTATCCGTGCGCGTGAAGGCGCCACTGCCCATGGGCCTGCCCCGCGCGGCCGGCTCAGATGACTGCCGGGTAGATGTAGAGGACGATCACCCGTTGGATGAAGAAGATGATGAGCAGCAGGATGATGGGCGAGACGTCGATGCCGCCGAGGTTGGGCAGGATGGAGCGGATGGGCCGCAGGGCGGGCTCCGTCACCTGGTAGAGGAAGTTCCAGATCGCCCGCACCACGTCGTTGCGCGTGTTGACCACGTTGAAGGCGACCAGCCAGCTGATGACGGCCGAGGCGATCACGAGCCAGGTGTAGAGGTCGAGCACGACCATGAGAACATCGAGAATCGCGCGCATCGAAAATCCGGAGGATGGTGAGGACGGACGGGAGGCTTTCGTTTAGCGCCCTCCGTCGCTGTGAACAACCCATCGCACTCGCTGCGCGATGGCGCGAAACAGCAATTGACAGCCGCCCCCGCGCCGGCCTAAAACGCGCCGACCTTCAGGGGCTGTAGCTCAGTTGGGAGAGCGCTGCAATCGCACTGCAGAGGTCAGGGGTTCGAATCCCCTCAGCTCCACCATTCCGCGTCGGGCCGGAATGGACATTGAAGTGCCATCTCATGACAATTGGCGTTGAGCGGTGCCGGGCGGGGATGCGCAAGGCGTGCCGCTTTACCCGCTTCTCCCTCAAATCGCCGGCAGGCCCAGCCACTTGGCCGTCGCTTCCAGGATCAGGTTGATCGACAGGGCCGCGAGCAGGATGCCCATCACGCGGCGCAGCACGTTGGCGCCGTGACGGCCGATGAGGCGCGAGACAGTGCCGCCGCACAGGAAGAGGCCGAGCAGGATGAGCATGTTGAGACCCAGCATGGCCACCGTCTCCATCTGCTCGATGAAGGTCAGGCGGTTGTTGTCCATGAGAATGACGATGGCCAGCATGGCGCCCGGCCCGGCGATGATCGGCACCGCGAGAGGGTAGATGGCGACGCTTGCCGCATCACTGGCGCCCGCCTCGCTGGCTGGCGCCGGCTCCTTGTCCCCCAAGGTCATCGACAGGGCGAATATGAGCAGGATGATGCCGCCGGCGATCTGGAAGGAGATGAGCGAGATGTTCATCGCCGCCAGCGCGTACTGACCAATGATGGCGAAGACCACGAGGATGGCGAAGGCCACGGGCACGCAGATGAGCGCCGCCTTGCGCCGCTCCGCCGGATCGAGCCTTCCCGTGACGGAGAGGAAGAGCGTGGTGTGGCTGATCGGATCGAGGACGGCGAAGAGCGTCAGGAACTGGGTGACGAGCAGGGTCTGGTCGATCAGCACGATCGGCTCCGGCAGCAATGTTGAGGGAAGGCGGGTTGCGAGGCTCAGGCCGCCGCGGCGTCGCCGGCGATCTCGTCGATCCGGGCGGCCATGATGAAGTCGTTCTCGTGAAGGCCCTTGATCTTGTGAGTCTGGAGCGTGACCGTGGCATAGCCCCAGCCGAAGGTGATGTCCGGATGGTGGCCCTGCTGCTCGGCGATCTCCGATACGCGCGCCACGAAGGCGAAGGCGTCCGCATAGTTCCTGAAGCGGAAGGTGCGGGTGATGCGGGTGGCGTCCTCGCCGACCTGCCACTGCGGAACCTGCTTCGCGTAAGGCGCAATGGCGTCCCGCGAGAGCGGGGGTATCCCGCCCTTGCATGGCGTGCAGGTTCTTGCGGCGAGATCGTCCGTCATGCTGGTCCCGCTGGCGGGTCAGGAAATCTCATACAAGGTGAACTCATCGTCAATGCCGCGCAAGGCGCCATTGCGCCTGCGGCGTCAGGCCGGAAGGGGTGGGCAGGTCCGACACCTCCGGCCGCTCGATGACGGCGCCCGCGGCGTCGATCATCTGCGTTCGGCGGGCCCCTGCATGTGCGAGGCGATGTTCACCGTCGGGCCGAAATCGTTCTGCCGCGCGTTGAGGCTCGCCGCTAGGCAGGGTCCCTCGTGCAGGCCGATCTTCTGCACCAGGTCCTCGCTGCCGCGGGCGGCGACGGCCTCGTCCTCGTCCAGGCCCTCGCCCGGGCGAAGGCGAGCACGCTGATTGGTTGGAGCGCGGTCCGCGCCGTGCGGGACAAGGCGCTCGACTGGTGCGGCCGCCGCCGGCTCGGCAGCCTGGCGCAGGAGGGAGAAGGGCGCTTCCGTCTCTGGCAACAGACGGTGCCCGGCATCGATTTCGTATAGCACAATCAGACCGCGCCCGCGGCCTTCAGGCCGGCGCGGGCAGACGGTCCCGATTCTCGGCCGGTTGCGGCCGGGGCGGTGTCTCGCCGCTCGCCAGCCAGTAATCGAGGAAGGCTTCGAGCCACCGGGCCACCGCCGGGTCGTACATGAAGCGTCCGCGGTGGTGCAGGTGCGGAGGCTGCGCGCCCGGCAGGCTGAGGCGCTCGCTGGCGCGCGTCGTCCAGCGATAGATCATGGCGTGCGTCACCTCGGGGTGGAACTGCAGGCCGAAGGCGGCCGGTCCCACACGGAAGGCCTGGTTGGGGAAATGCGCACCCTCGGCCAGCAGCTCGCCACCCGGCGGACATTCGAGCCCTTCCCTGTGCCACTGGTAGACATGGGAGGGCCAGGGCGCTCCTGTCTCCTCGGCGAAACGTTGGCCCTTCTGGGTGGGCCAGAGCGGGTAATAGCCGATCTCGGCAAGGCCTGAAGGATGCGGGTCGACGCGCCCGCCGAGGTGCTTCGCCAGCATCTGCGCGCCGAGACAGAGGCCGAGCAGCGGCTTCCGCTCCCTGAGCGCGACGCCCATCCAGTCGATCTCGCGCTTCAGCCACTCGTCCGGGTCGTTGGCGCTCATCGGCCCACCAAAGACCACCGCGCCGGCGTGGAGCTCCAGCGTCTCCGGCAGGGGGTCGCCGAAGCGCGGGCGACGGATGTCGAGCAGGTGACCGCGCTCAGTAATAAGACGGCCGACCCGGCCGGGCGTCGAATGTTCCTGGTGCAGGACGACGAGAACGGGCAGCCGGGCCGCCTCTGGCATCAGGCGCCTCCGACATCCGCCAGCGCGCTCTGCCTGAGGGCTTCGGCCTCGCGCTCGCTCAGCCCCAGCCGGCGCGCCGAACGCCACAGGAGATCGTCCTCGAGTTCGGCAACATGGCCGTCGATCTTCGCCAGCTCCCATGCGGCGACCATCAGCTCGCGGCGCCCGTCCGGCGGCAGGAGGCGCTTCAGGTCATCGAAAGCGTCGTCCACATCCTCGCGCGAGCGCTCGGCAGCAATCGCAGCCTCGATGATTCTCAGCGCCTCGCGCGGGGACAGGCGGAAGCGGCGTCCGACGAAGTTGGCGAGCGTGCTGCGCTCTTCGGCCGTGAGGCGCCCGTCGCCGCCGGCGATGTGGACGAGCACGATGGCGAGCGACCTGAGAGTGTCGGCATCCCGGCGCGCCTCGTCACGCTCGTGCGCAGCACGCTCCGACGTGGCCTGGTGCCGGGGCGGGCGCTCGAACAGGCGGGCGATGCTGGAGAGCAGGCGGATGGGGCGGGTCATGGACATTGCAACGGTTCCAGGAGGCATCCTGTCGGATCGGTTCGCGGTGCTCAACCCCGCCGTCTTCACAATCCGCCCATCTTGCAGATGGTTTCCCATTCCTCGTCGCTCACCGGCTGCACCGACAGGCGCGAGTTGTTGACCAGAACCATCCCGGCAAGGGCGGGCGTCTTCTTGATTTCCTCGAGCGTCACCGGCTTCGGCAGCGCCTTCACCGCCTTGACGTCGACCATGCCGAAGCGGCCCGTCGGATCGGTGTGGTCGGGGTAGTATTCCTTGATCACCTCGACGATGCCGACGATCGCCTTGCCCTCGTTGGAATGGTAGAAGAAGCTGGTCTCGCCGTTCTTCATGGCCATCATGTTGAGCTTGGCGGAGTGGTTGCGCACGCCGTTCCAGCACGTGCCCTTCTCGCCTTCCGCCACCTGCTGGTCCCACGACCATGTTGCCGGTTCGGACTTGAACAGCCAGTGCGCCATGCTTCCCCCCTTCGTCAGATGATCTCGTGCTCGGCGCGGATCGGCCGGTTGAGCAGTGCGCCGATCGCCTCATCGACGGACATCTCGCCGGCGACGACGGCGGCGACGGCTTCCGAGATCGGCATCTCGACCCCGTGCCGCCCAGCCATCGCCACGAGGGCGGCAGCCGTGAAGGCACCTTCGGCCAGCTTGCCGCCGGCGGCCTCGGCCAGCGGCACGCCACGCCCCAGCGCCTCTCCGAAGGCGAAGTTGCGCGATTTCGCCGAGCCGCAGGTGAGCACCAGGTCGCCGAGGCCGGACAGTCCCATCAGCGTCTCGGGCCGGGCGCCGAGCGCGCGCGCAAAGCGCGTCAGCTCGGCAAAGCCGCGCGCTACCATGGCCGCGCGGGCGCTCTCGCCAAGGCCGCAGCCCATGACGATGCCGCAGGCGATGGCGAGCACGTTCTTGGCCGCCCCGCCGATCTCGACGCCGCGCACGTCCGTGCCGTGATAGATGCGGAAGGTAGGGCTCGCCAGCGCCACGGCCAGGCCGCGGGCGACGGGCTCGTGCGCACAGGCAAGCACCACCGCCGTCGGCAGGCCGCGCACCACATCCTCGGCAAAGCTCGGACCGGAGAGCACCAATGGCACCGCTGCCGGCAGCTCTTCGGCGACGATATCGCTCATGAAGCGGCCCGAGGTGCGCTCGATGCCCTTGGCGCAGATGACGACCGGCGTGCCCGGGGCGAGCCGCGGCGCAAGGCTGCGGGCCACCTCGCGCAGGGCCTGCGCCGGCACGACGAGGAGGAGGGCCCGCGCCACTGCCGCCGCCCCGAGATCGGCCGTGACGGTAATGCCCGCATGGAGCAACGCGCCGGGCAGGAAGCGCAGGTTCTCCCGCGTCGCCTCGATGGTGGCGGCATGCTCCGGGTCGCGCGCGACGAGGGTGACGGTGCGGCCCGCCTGGGCTGCCGCATTGGCGAGGGCCGTGCCCCAGGCGCCCGCTCCGATGATGACGAGCGGATCGGCGATCATGCGGCGGATGCCGCCTCGAGCGGCCAGCGTGCGCGGGCGGGAGCGGTGAGATCGTCGGTAAGGCCGAGGCGCAGGCGTTCGAGGCCCGCCCAGGCGATCATCGCGCCGTTGTCCGTGCACAGGGCCGGCGGCGGGATGACGAGCGGCAGGCCCGCCTCGGAGGCGAGGCGCGTCAGGCCGCGGCGGATCGCCTGATTGGCAGCCACGCCGCCGGCGACGACAAGGGCCGTCGGATGCCCTGCTTTCTGGCGGAAGGCGCGCAGGCCCATGCGCACCCGGTCTGCCACCACGTCGACCACGGCCGCCTGGAAGGAGGCGCACAGGTCCGCCACATCCCGGGCGGAGAGGGGGGCGATGCGCTCGGCCTCGATGCGCACGGCGGTCTTGAGGCCGGAGAGCGAGAAGTCGGGATCTGGCCGGCCGACGAGCGGCCGGGGCAGGGCGAAGCGCGTCGGGTCGCCCTGCAGGGCCTGACGCTCCACCTCCGGCCCGCCGGGATAGGGCAGGCCGAGCATCTTGGCCGTCTTGTCGAAGGCCTCGCCGATGGCGTCGTCGATGGTGGTGCCGAGGCGCACGTAGTCACCGACACCGCGCACGGCCAGCAACTGCGTGTGCCCGCCCGAGGCGAGCAGCAGCAGGTAGGGAAAGGCGACGCCGTCCGTCATGCGCGCCGTCAGCGCATGGGCCTCGAGATGGTTGACCGCGATGAAGGGCTTGCCGGAGACGAGCGCCAGCGCCTTGCCGGTGGTGAGGCCGACGATGACACCGCCGATGAGGCCCGGCCCGGCCGCGGCGGCAACGGCATCGATGTCCTTGAGCGAAACATCGGCTGCCTTCAGCGCCCGCGCCACCAGCCGGTCGACGACCTCGACATGGGCACGCGCGGCGATCTCCGGCACGACGCCGCCATAAGCCGCATGCTCCGTGATCTGGCTGAGGATCTCGTTCGACAGGATGGCGCCCCGCCCGTCGCCGGCAAGGCCGACGACGGCCGCCGCCGTTTCGTCACAGGTGGTCTCGATGCCAAGAACGCGCATGATTCGCCGGGTCTGGAAGGGGCTGCGATCGGTCGCGGTTCGCAAATGCGCCGCATCCCCTATAGAGCATGCCGCAAAGCCGTGGGAACCGGTTTTTCGCCGCAGCGGAACGACAGGCCATGCGATAGTGAATGGCGGTTGCGGCTCTGCGGACGCCGGCGCACGAATTGCCCCCGGCCTCGGCCACGCAAACGGAGTTGGATGGAACAATGACTGCATCGACCGGCGCCCCCGTCATCGGCACGCGTGGCAGCCCCCTGGCTCTCGCCCAGGCGCGGCAGGTGCAGGGGCTTCTCGCCGCGGCGCTCGGCTGCCCGGCCGAGGAGATCGCCCTTTCGGTCATCAAGACCACGGGCGACATGATCCAGGACAGGGCACTGTCCGAGGCCGGCGGCAAGGGCCTGTTCACGAAGGAGCTCGACAATGCGCTCCTCGACGGGCGCATCGCCCTCGCGGTCCACTCCGCCAAGGACCTGCCGACCGTTCTGCCCGACGGGCTCGTCATCGCCGGCTATCTGCCGCGTGAGGATGTGCGCGACGTGCTCATCTGCCGCGGCGACGCCCGCAGCATTGCCGAGCTGCCGCATGGGGCCGTGGTCGGCAGTGCCTCGCTGCGCCGGCAGGCACAGGTGAGGCGCCTGCGGCCCGACATCTCGGTCACCCTGCTGCGCGGCAATGTCGGCACGCGACTCGCCAAGGTGGAGAGCGGCGAGATCGACGCGACGCTCCTCGCCCTCGCGGGGCTGCGCCGGCTCGGCCTCGCCGACAGGGCCACCGTCCTGCTCGACACGGACGATTTCCTGCCCGCCATCGGCCAGGGCGCCATCGCCATCGTCACGCGCGCCGGCGATGTCGCCCTGCGCGAGACGCTGCGGCGCTTTACGGATCCGGCGACGGCGGTAGCGCTGGAGGCCGAGCGGGCCTTCCTGCGCATCCTCGACGGCTCGTGCCGCACCCCCATTGCCGGGCTGGCGCAGGTGGACGGTGCCAGCCTCTCCTTCCGCGGGATGCTGCTGGCGCCCGACGGCAGCGACTGGGTGGCCGTCGAACGCTCCGGGCCGATCGCCGACGCATTCGCCCTGGGGGAGGACGCGGGGCGCGAGGTGCTGGCCCGCGCCCGCCCGGCACTTCTGGGACGATAGCATGGTAGGCGTCCTCGTCCTGCGGCCGGAAGAAGCGGCGCGCCGGACGGCGCAGCGCCTGCGCGAGCGCGGCCATGATCCGGTCGTGGCGCCGCTCCTGACCATCCGGGCGACGGGCGAGGCCCGACCCGACGGCCCTTTCGACGGGGTCGTTGTCACCAGTCCCAATGCCTTCGAGGCCCTGGGGCCGGCGGATCTGGCGGCCGTTGTCGCGCTGCCCCTGCTCGCCGTTGGCGAGCGCACGGGCGAGGCAGCACGGAGGGCCGGGTTCACCGCCGTCACGGCAGCAGCCGGCGATCGCATCGCGCTCGCCGCGCTCGCCCCGTCCGTCTTCGTCGCTGGAGCACGACTTCTCCTCGTTCTCGGCCGCGATCACAAGCCCGATACCCCGTCGCTCCTGGAGGAGGCGGGCTTTATGGTTGTGCCCTGGATCGCCTACGCCGCAGAGGCGGAAGGCGCGCTGCCCGAGGCGGCGGTGGCGGCGCTGGGCAGGGGCGCCGTCTCGGTCGCACTGCATTATTCCCGCCGCAGCGCGGGCCTCGCGCTCAGCCTTGCCGAGCGGGCGGGCTGCGGCGAGGTCTTCCGCGCCCTGCGTCATCTCTGCCTGTCCGAGGATGTTGCCGCTCCGCTGCGGGCCGCCGGCGCGCGTGTGGTTGAGGCAGCGGCGGTGCCGCACGAGGATGCCCTTCTCGCCCTGTTGCCGGCAGACGGCGACAGCTGACACGCAGCTGCTGGGCTCGCCATGGGTGGGCGGCTGATGTTAAGAGCTTGAGGGTTCATCGCGGCCTGTCCGGGCGCGCCGGGCGGGGCCGAACGAAGATGGAGAGAGGTCTGCATGAGCGACGAGAAGCCGACGGACCCGACGCCCCGGAAGGCCCGGACGAAAGGGCGCGTTGCCCAGACGAGCGCGCGTGAAGCGGCCGAGACCCTCCCTCCGGTTCCCGCCGATGTCGCCGCCGCGGCCGCTCCGCAGGCGGCTGCCGCTGCCGATGCAGCGGGCGGCCCCGGGCAGCCGGACACACAGTCATCCCCTGTCGACGAGGCTCCGATGCCGGACGAGCCTGCCCGGAACGAGGACGCGCCCGCCTCCGCGCAGGCCGACGAGACGCCGCGTGCCGAGGAGGCGCAGCCGGCTACACCCCGGCAGGGCTTCCAGACCTCGCTTATCGTGGCGGCTGCCGTGGGCGGCGTCGTCGGTGCTGCCGCGGCCATGCTGCTGCCCGTGCTCGTGGGGCCGGCGAACGACACGGCGGCGCGCCTCGCCGTCGTCGAACGCAGCCTCGCCAACGTCGCCAGCCGCGAGGATCTGGAGGCGCTCGAGGCGCGCATGACCTCCGCCACGCGCCAGGACGACGGCCTGACGGCGCGCATCAACGGCCTCGCCAGCGAGATCGAGGCGCTGCGTTCCGCCGCGGGCACGTCCCCGGCTGAGCTTCGGGCGATCCGCGATGAGCTGAGCCGGCGCGTCGACGCGCTCGACGGTGCGGTGCGCAGCCTTGATCCGGACGCCGTTGGCAATATCACTCGCCAGCTCGCTGTGCTCGCCGGGCGGCTCGATGCCGCCGAGAAACAGATTGCCGCCGGCGCCGCCGAGCCGGTGGGCAACGCTGCCGGCCGGCTCGTGGTGGCCCAGTTGCTGCTGGATGCCGTCCGTTCAGGCCGGCCTTTCGAGAAGGAGATGGCGGCACTCCGGCATCTCGGCACACCGGCGGAGCTTCTGGCCCCGCTCGCACAGCAGGCGCGTGCCGGCCTGCCGACGGCCGAGAGCCTGCGCCCGGGGCTGCGCCAGGCCCTCGCCGAGGCGGCTGAGGCGCAACGCCGCGCGCGGCCCGAGGCGAGCCTCTGGGAGCGCCTCAGCGAGAGCGCCGCGAGCCTCGTGCGCGTGGAGCGCGTCGGTGGCGGTGACCAGCCGGCCGATGCCGTCGATGCGGCGCTCGCCCGCGGCGACGCGGTTGCGGCGCTCGCGGCGTGGGAGCAGCTGCCCCCTGCGGAGCAGCAGGCGACGCGGGACTGGGTCGCGGCCCTGAGGGCGCGCGTGGAGGCGGAACAGGCGGCGCTCGCGGTTCGTGACGCGGCCATCGACGCCTTTGGCGGCAACGGGTGAGGGCGCCGGCATGATTCGTGTTCTCGTCTTCCTCGTCTTTCTCGCCTTCGTCGCCCTCGGTGCCGCCTGGCTCGCCGACCATCCGGGCGAGGTGGTGCTGACCTGGCAGGACTATCGCATCAGCACGCCGCTCAGCGTCGCCGTGGCGGCGCTCGTCGCCGTGGTGACCGCGCTCATCATCGCCTGGAGCGTGGTGCGCTTCATCTTCAAGCTGCCGGACCTCGTCACCATCGCCTCGCGCGCCCGGCGGCGGGCGCGGGGCTTTGCCGCCGTCTCGCGCGGCATGGTGGCCGTCGGCTCGGGCGACCCCGTGGCCGCGCGCCGCCACGCGGGCGACGCCGAGCGCCTGCTCGGCCGCGAGCCGCTGACGCTGCTCCTCAAGGCCCAGGCCGCCCAGATCTCCGGTGACCGGGCCGCGGCCGAAGCGGCCTTCAACGACATGCTCGAGGAACCAGAGACGCGGGTGCTCGGCCTGCGCGGCCTCTTCGTCGAGGCACGACGCAAGGGCGATCTCGTTGCGGCGCGCGCTCACGCCACCAAGGCGGTGGAGCTCGCGCCGAGCGTCGGCTGGGCCAACGAGGCGGTGCTCGAGTTCCAGTCCGCAGAACGCAACTGGCGCGGGGCGCTCAAGACGCTCGAGCGGCGCGCCGCGCTGCGGCTCATCGACCGGGCGGAGGCGCGCCGGCAGCGTGCCGTTCTGCTGACGGCCGACGCCATGGATCGGGCAGAGACGGAGCCCGAGGCGGCGCTCGCTGCCGTGCGCGAGGCCGTCAAGCTGGCGCCCGACCTGGTGCCCGCCGCGGTGCTGGCAGGCCGGCTGCTCGCCCGCGCCGGCAAGTACCGCAAGGCGGCGAAGATTCTCGAGGCGGCCTGGGTGCGCCTGCCGCATCCTGATATTGCCGCGGCCTATGTGGAGATGCGCTCCGGCGACTCGGCGCGTGACCGGCTCGCCCGCGCCGAGACGCTGGCCCGGCTTGCGCCGGATGCCGCCGAATCGCGCCTCATGCTGGCGAAGGCCGCGCTTGATGCCCGCGAGTTCGCCCGCGCCCGCGAGGCGCTCGCGCCACTTATCGCCGAGCGCCCGACGCTGCGCACCTGCGTGCTGATGGCCGATATCGAGGAGGCGGAGCACGGCGAGACAGGGGCGGTGCGTGCCTGGTTGGCTCGCGCCTCGCGCGCGCCGCGGGATCCCGCCTGGCTCGCCGACGGCGTCATCTCCGACACCTGGTCGCCGGTCTCGCCGGTCACCGGCCGGCTCGACGCCTTCGTCTGGGGCACGCCGAGCGAGCAGATCGCCCACCAGCACCGCGAGACGCAGGACGGGCAGCAGTCCGACGAGGTTCTGGGCGACGGGGACGAGCGTCCTGTGGCCGAAGCGCTGCCCGAGATCGCCCCGCCGGTGAAGGATGAGCCCGCCGCAAAGCCTGCTGCGGCCCGGGGCGAGATCATCGAGACGCGTGCCGAGCCTGCGCCGGCGGCCGCGGCAGAACCCGCCGAGGAGCCCCGGATCCCGGCCGCGCCGGCTCCGTCCCGGCCGGCCGAGAAGGCGCCGTTGCCGCCTCCGGCCATTCCGGTGCCGCAGTATGTGATGGAGGCGGCGAAGGGGCGGGGCCAGCGCGGTGAGCCGGCAGGGGGGGACGAATCCGCCTCCCGCCATCCCCGGCCGGCGAGCCCCGTCATCTTCCCCATCAGCCGGCCGCCGGACGATCCCGGCCCGGTGAGCGCAGAGGACGAGGGCGCTCCCGTGCGCCGCATCGTGACCTGATCGCGCCGTTCTGCACAGGTGTCGCGCCGCGATCCGCGTCGAATCGCGGGGAAGCACTTGCCAAGCCAGGGCGATTGAGGCTAGAAGGCGCGCGCGTGCCGCGGTAGCTCAGCTGGTAGAGCAACGCATTCGTAATGCGTGGGTCGGGGGTTCGAATCCCTTCCGCGGCACCATTCTCTCTCCGGGCCGGCCGCCAGCGCGCCGGCTTTTTGCGTTTCCGGGCCCGGTGCGGAGCCTGCCGCGAGGCAGAAGGCCACAGGATGCCTCAATCCAATGTCGAAGAGACGAAAGTGTGACCCCGTCGCGCCTTGCCGCTGCCGGTTGCGCTTCGCATAATGCCGCCCGATCGATGATATCCGCCGTCGTCCGCCCGGATGGCGTGGCGGATGATGCGTTTGGACCGGCGCCAGCAGAAGGGCCCGGCCGAGGTTTCGGGAGGACGTCATGCAGGAGAAGATCTACGAGGTGCCGGCCGACTGGGCGAAGCGCGCCTACGTGGATGAGGCCCGTTACAAGGAGATGTACGAGGCCTCGATTCGGGATCCCGAAGCGTTCTGGGGTGAGCACGGCCGACGCATCGACTGGTTCACGCCCTACCAGAAGGTCAAGAACGTCTCCTACGCGCCAGGGGCGGTGTCTATCCGCTGGTTCGAGGACGGTGTCACCAACGTCGCCTACAACTGCATCGACCGGCATCTGGAGAAGCGCGGCGACCAGACGGCGATCATCTGGGAAGGGGACGATCCGTCCGAGTCCCGCTACATCACCTATCGCGAGCTGCACGACGAGGTCTGCCGCTTCGCCAACGTGCTGCGCAACCGCGGCGTCGGCAAGGGTGACCGCGTCACCATCTACATGCCGATGATCCCCGAGGCTGCCTTCGCCATGCTGGCCTGCGCGCGCCTCGGCGCCATCCACTCGGTCGTCTTCGGCGGCTTCTCGCCCGATTCGCTCGCCGGCCGCATCGAGGACTGCGCCTCCAGGGTCGTGATTACGGCGGACGAGGGTGTGCGCGGCGGCCGCAAGGTGCCGCTCAAGGCCAATGTCGACGCGGCCATCGCCAAGACCGGCGGTGTCGACCACGTCATCGTCGTGCGCCGCACGGGCGCGGACGTCGCCATGGAGCCGGGCCGCGACGTCTGGTACCACGAAGCGGCCGCGATGGTGACGACCGACTGCCCCTGCGAGCCGATGGGGGCGGAGGATCCGCTTTTCATCCTCTACACGTCCGGCTCCACCGGCAAGCCGAAGGGCGTGCTGCACACCACGGGCGGCTATCTCGTCTATGCGTCGATGACGCACCAGTACGTCTTCGACTATCACGACGGCGACATCTTCTGGTGCACGGCTGACGTCGGCTGGGTGACGGGCCACAGCTACATTGTCTACGGGCCGCTCGCCAATGGTGCCACGACGCTCATGTTCGAGGGCGTGCCGAACTACCCGGACAACTCGCGCTTCTGGCGGGTGGTCGACAAGCACAAGGTCAACATCTTCTATACGGCGCCCACCGCCATCCGCGCCCTGATGCAGGCTGGCGACGAGCCGGTGAAGAAGACCTCGCGCGCCTCGCTGCGCCTTCTCGGCTCGGTCGGCGAGCCGATCAACCCGGAGGCGTGGGAGTGGTATCACCGTGTGGTCGGGGACGGGCGCTGCCCCATCGTCGACACCTGGTGGCAGACGGAGACCGGCGGCATTCTCATCTCGCCGCTGCCCGGGGCCACGGCGCTGAAGCCCGGCTCGGCCACCCGTCCGTTCTTCGGCGTGAAGCCCGAGATCGTCGACGCCGAGGGCAAGGTGCTCGAGGGCGCGGCGGAGGGCAACCTTTGCATCGCCGACTCCTGGCCGGGCCAGATGCGCACGGTCTACGGCGACCACCAGCGCTTCATGGACACCTATTTCTCGACCTATCCTGGCAAGTACTTCACCGGTGACGGCTGCCGGCGCGACGCCGACGGCTACTACTGGATCACGGGCCGCGTCGACGACGTCATCAACGTCTCCGGACACCGCATGGGTACCGCCGAGGTCGAGTCGGCGCTCGTGGCCCATCCCAAGGTGTCGGAGGCGGCGGTCGTCGGCTATCCGCACGATATCAAGGGCCAGGGCATCTACGCCTATGTGACGCTGATGGCCGGCGTGGAGCCGACGGAGGAGCTGCGCAAGGAGCTCGTTCAGTGGGTGCGCAAGGAGATCGGCCCCATCGCCTCGCCCGATCTCATCCAGTTCGCGCCGAACCTGCCCAAGACCCGCTCGGGCAAGATCATGCGGCGCATCCTGCGCAAGATCGCCGAGGACGAGTTCTCCAACCTCGGCGACACCTCGACGCTGGCGGACCCGTCCGTTGTCGACGATCTCATCAACAATCGTCAGAACCGGCGCGTTCCGGCATAAGGCCGCTCTACCGGCGGCATTTGTCGCAGCCTCTCCCCGCGGCCGGGGAGAGGCTTTTTCGTGGTCAGTGCCGGAAGTGGCGGTGGCCGGTGAAGACCATGGCGAGGCCGGCCTCGTCGGCGGCCTTGATCACCTCGTCGTCGCGCATGGAGCCTCCGGGCTGAATCACGGCGGTGGCGCCGGCCTCGGCTGCCGCGAGGAGGCCGTCGGCGAAGGGGAAGAAGGCGTCGGAAGCGACGACTGACCCCTTGGCCAGGGACTCGGGCAGCCCGGCCATCTTCGCCGCCTCGGCCGCCTTCCAGGCCGCGATGCGCGAGGAATCGACGCGACTCATCTGGCCGGCGCCGATACCGACCGTCGCGCCGTTGCGGGCGTAGACGATGGCGTTCGACTTGACGTGCTTGGCGACGCGGAAGGCGAACTTGAGGTCGGCCAGCTCCTCGGCCGTCGGCGCGCGCTGCGTCACCACCTTGAGGCTCATGTCGTCAACGACGGCATTGTCACGCGCCTGGGCGAGGAAGCCGCCGGCGACGGTGCGCAGGGCGAGCCCCGGCGCCCGCGGATCGGGCAGGCCGCCCGTGACGAGCAGGCGCAGGTTCTTCTTCGCCGCGACGATGGCGATGGCCTCCTCCGTCGCGTCCGGCGCGATGATCACCTCGGTGAAGATCTCGACGATCTTCCTTGCGGCCTCCGCATCGAGCGTGCGGTTGAGGGCGACGATGCCGCCGAATGCCGAGACCGGATCGCAGGCGAGCGCCTTCTCGTAGGCTTCCAGAAGCGTCGCTCCCTCCGCGACGCCGCAGGGGTTGGCGTGCTTGACGATGACGACGGCGGCGGTGCGCGCCGGGTCGAACTCCGCCACGCATTCGAAGGCGGCGTCCGTGTCGTTGATGTTGTTGTAGGAGAGCTGCTTGCCCTGGAGCTGGCGCGCCGTGGCGACGCCCGGGCGCACGTCCGGCGTCCGGTAAAAGGCGGCCCACTGGTGCGGGTTCTCGCCGTAGCGCATAGGCTCGGCCAGAGCGCCCCCGAGGGCGCGGAATGCGGGGGTCGTCTCGCCGAGCTGGCCGGCGAGCCAGTTGGAGATGGCGGCGTCGTAGGCGGCAGTGCGCGCATAGGCCTTCTGGGCGAGGCGCCGGCGCAGCGCCAGCGTGGTACCGCCGTCGTGCGCCTCGAGGTCGGCGAGCACGGCAGCATAGTCGGCAGGCTCCACGACCACGGCGACATCGTCGTGGTTCTTGGCCGCGGCGCGGATCATCGCGGGGCCGCCGATGTCGATGTTCTCGATGCAGTCGTCAAAGGCGGCACCCTTCGCAACCGTGGCCTCGAAGGGGTAGAGGTTGACGACCAGCAGGTCGATGGGGCTGATGCCGTGGGCCAGCATGGCCGCCTGATGCTCGGGATTGTCGCGGATGGCGAGCAGGCCGCCGTGAACTGCCGGGTGCAGCGTTTTGACGCGGCCGTCCATCATCTCGGGAAAGCCCGTCACGTCGGAGACATCGGCCACGGTGAGGCCGGCGTCGACGAGCGCCTTGCGCGTGCCCCCGGTCGACACGAGGGCGATGCCCCGGGCCGCGAGCGCGGCAGCGAATTCGACGAGGCCCGTCTTGTCGGAGACGGACAGGAGGGCGCGGGTGACGCGCCTGACTTTGCTCGGCATTACGCGATGTCCTCAGGCAAACTGGCTCATGGCAGCCGGCCGCAGAGCACTGTGCCGGCGCCGTCGCCCCGGCGCTTAGCACGAAAGGGCCGCGGACAAAACGCGCGATGCGGGGAAGATGCGCCTCAGACGTTCTCGAGGGGCAGCGTCCCCTCGTCCGTCCGGGCAGCGGAGCGTCTCGAGCCCATGCTGTTGTGGCGGCCGATGCGCTGGAAGGACCAGCGAACCGCGTGCGTGTCCGCCGCATCGACGGAGAGGACGATCTGCTCGGTGCGGCGCGTGCCGTCGGGGGCGGCGAAGAACACGCTCTCCTCGATGGCGAGCGGCACCTGCTCGGCCTCGAAGGTCCAGGCCTCGCCGTCCGGCAGTAGCAGCATGACGGCCTGCCCGCTCTGCAGGCGGCTGGCGCGCACCGACGGGTGGAGATGGAAGCGGATGGCGACGTCCGTCATGCCCGGCGTCGGATCTATGAGGATGAAGATGTCCTCGCCCGTGAGCTGCTCACCGTTGGCGGAAAGGCGCCAGCGCCGCTCGTGCACGATGCCGAAGCGCCGCACGTAGCCGTCATGCGACGCCACGAGGATGACGTCACCGTTCTCGGTCTTGCGCGACACCTGCACGTCCTGCGGGCCGGACAGGATGGGCGCGCCGATCCACCGGCCGAGGCGGCTGCCGAGCGACAGATCGTCGCCTGCCCCGGCGAAGTGGCAGGAGGAGGCGTCGTGCACCGTCGCCGTCGAATGGGCGGCGGTGGAGCGCGTGGCCACCGGCACCTGCCCCGTGCCGCGCGGCGCGCCGCAATTGACGACGATGCGGCTGGCGCCGGCCGTCAGCTCGAAGGAGAGGCAGCCCGCATGGGCCTCGCCCGAGAAGGCCGCGGGCGGCGGGCGCCCCGTGTCGGCAATGACCACCGTGTGGCCGGCCTGAAGCCGTTCGTAGCCGCTGTGCGGCGCATGCTCCATGCCCTGGGCGCGGGCATCGTCGTAGACGAGCAGCGTCGCGATGAGATCCGGCGCGGTGCCGCCCATGCCGTTGAACAGCGCGATGGAGCCGTCGCCGTGCCGGAAGAGACGCAGCATCGGCATCATGCGGTCAATGGCGCGCAGGAGCGGGGCCGGCGGCTCGACGCTGCGGGCCGCATAGGTCTGGCGCAGCGGCAGCAGGTCAGTCAGCAGATCGATGAGGACGCGCGGATTGCGGCTGATGTGCCCCCCGTCGGGCAGAATCTGGCGCGACAGCTCCTCGGCCAGCGTGCGGCTGGCGCTGCGCTGCAGGCGCGAATAGCCGTCGAGGCACAGGCCCGCATAGGCGAGAGCGATGGCGGCCGTCAGCCGCTCCTGTCCCCGCGCACCGCCGGCGAGCGCCCGTTGCAGCTGGGCGACCGAACGGCCGAGGGCCTTCATCAGCCGGCGGTAGAAGGCGTGGTCCGCCCCTTCCAGCAGCAGCGGCGACTGGGTGAGGAAGGCGATGAGCCGGCGGGCGACGATGGCGGGCTCGGCTGCAAGTCCGCGCCGGTCGTGGCCACCGGCGAGAAAATCGTCGACGAGGGCACGCGCGTTCGCCCGTGCCAGGGCCGAATCGGCCGCCCGCAGGTGGCGCAGCCAGCCGAAGCTGTAGAGCTGCTCGGCCCAGGCCCGGCTTGGCGGCTCGGCGTCGAAGGGAGAGCGGCCCTGGGCCTGCACGACGCGGCCGGCGAAGGTGAAATAGCCGGCATAGATGTCGCCCGCCACCGTCGGGTCGGTGGTGCGCAGATCCTGCGGAGCAATGATGAGGCGGCTGGGCGTCTGCCGGCCGATGGGCTGCAGCAGGGCACGCAGGGAGCCGGCGGCGACGCTGCGGGCACGCCGAGCAAGCTCGCCGAGGGCAAGTCCCATGAGCCGCCACCGATCGGCGCTTTCGGCCACGATTGCTCCCGCCTTGTCCGCGTGCATCGTTTGCGCTTCCGTCAACACTTAGCCCACACAAATTACTGCAGGATGGTTAACGTTTCGGTTCCACGCCCGCGGGGCCCCTTAACCGTACCTGCGATGCCTTCGCTTTCACGAGGCGCGGACGAGACGGGCAGCGAAGAAGCCGTCCAGGCCGGACAGGCGCGGCTCGGCACCGGGTAGGGCATGCGGCAGGGTGCGCAGGTCGCCATCGGCCGTAACGAACTGGGAGAGCCCACCGATCTCGTCGGCGGTGACAGGCTGGCGCGAGAAATAGCCGTGGCGGGCGAGGAACGTCGCGATCTGCTGCTCACCCTCTTCCGGCTCCAGCGAGCAGGTGCAGTAGACGAGCCGCCCGCCGGGGCGCACGAGGCCTGCCGCCTTGTCGAGGAGCTGCGTCTGGAGCTGAGCGAGCGAGGCAATGTCCTGCGGACGCTTCGTCCAGGCGACATCGGGGTGGCGGCGCAGGGTGCCGGTGGCCGAGCACGGCGCGTCGAGCAGCACGGCATCGGCTGGGGGAAGGTCGAGCTCGAGCACGTCGGCGGCCAGTGTCTCAACGGCAAGCGACAGGCGACGCATGTTCTCGGCCAGCCGTTCCAGGCGTTCGGGCGAGCGGTCGACGGCGATCACCGAAGCGCCAGCGGCAGCAAGCTGCGCCGTCTTGCCGCCGGGCGCCGCGCACAGGTCGAGGATGCGCTCGCCTGCGCGGGGGCCGACGAGGCGCGCGGGCAGGGCCGCGGCTGCATCCTGCACCCACCATGCCCCTTCGGCGTAGCCCGGCAGGTCGGGCACCGGCACGCGCTGCGGCAGGCGCAGCGAACCGGTGGGCAGGATGTGCGCGCCGAGCCTCTCCGCCCAGCCGGCAAGGTCCTCCTTCACCGAAATGTCGACGGCCGCCTCCTGGCGGTTGGCGGTGGCTATGGCATCAGCGATCGCCTCGCCATAGGCCGCTGCCCAGCGCCGGTGCAGCCAGTCGGGCGTGTCGACGCGCGGCGCCTCGCCGGCCGCCAGGATGTCGGCCCGGGCAACCGCCAGGCGGCGCAGCACGGCGTTGACGAGCTTGGCGTAGGGGAAGGCCCGCCGGTCCGCCCGCGTCTGGCGCACGGCAAGATCGACTGCGGCATGGTCCGGCACATCGAGGAAGAGGAGCTGCGCCGCACCGGCGAGGAGGATCGCCTCGAGCCCCCCGGCGTTGCGCGGCAGGCCCCGTTCGAGGAAGCGCTTCAGCCCGAGCCGGATCGTGCCGAGGCGCCGCAGGGCGACAGTGGCAATGGCGCGGGCCAGTGCCCGGTCGCGCGGGCCGGCGTCCGGGTGGCGCGCCGCGAGCCGCTCCAGCGTCTCGTCGAGCGGCGCGTGCTGGTGCAGCACCGCATCGAGGGCCTCGACGGCGAGCATGCGTGCGGCGAGGCCCGCCGGCGGGGCGGGCCTCGTGCGCGCGCTGCGATGATGACGGGCGGGTTTCAGGGCTCAGCCCCAGGGTCCGCGGGGCCGCTGGCCGCCGCTCCAGGGGCCGCCCCACGGGCCGCGCGGCGCCTCCTGCCCCATCGGGGCTGACGCGCGCGTGAAGCCGCCGGCAGGCCCGATGCCCATGCGGCGGGCGAGGTCGGTGAGGGCGGCGATGCGGTTCTCTGTCGCCGGGTGGGTCGAGAACAGGTTGTCCATGTTGCGGCCGCTGAGCGGGTTGACGATGAAGAGCGGCGCCGTTGCCGGGTGGCTCTCGGCGCTCTCGTTGGGAATGCGCTCGACGCCCCGGGCGATCTTGTCGAGCGCACTCGCCAGCCAGAGCGGGTTGCCGCAGATCTCGGCGCCGATTCGATCCGCTTCATACTCGCGCGAGCGGCTGATGGCCATCTGAATGATCATCGCGGCGATGGGCGCGAGCACGACGAGCAGGAGCGTGCCGATGACGCCAGCGCCGTTGTTGTTCTCCCGGTTGCCGCCGCCGAAGAACATGCCGAACTGGGCGAGGGTCGAGATGGCGCCGGCGATGGTCGCTGTGATGGTCATCGTCAGCGTGTCGTGATTCTTGATGTGCGCCAGCTCGTGCGCCATCACGCCCGCCAGCTCCTCGTAGCTGAGCGTGCGCAGGATGCCCGTCGTCGCCGCCACGGCAGCGTTCTGCGGGTTGCGGCCGGTGGCGAAGGCGTTGGGCTGGGGATTGTCGATGATGTAGACGCGCGGCATCGGCAGGCCGGCGCGCTGGCTCAGCTCGCGCACCATGCGCACGAGCTCCGGCGCCGTGCGCTCGTCGACCTCCTGCGCGCCGTGGGCGGCGAGCGCCAGGCGGTCGGAATTCCAGTAGGCGAAGAGGTTCATCGCTGCGGCAAGGCCGAGCGCGACCAGCATGCCGCTCGTGCCGCCGATGAGGAAACCGACGATGCCGAACAGCGCCGTGAGCGCCGCCAGCAGCAGGCCGGTTTTCAGATAGTTCATTCCATCCTCCGTCGGGCACGGGCGCTGCCGATTCGCCCGTGCCAATTGCCGATTTCCGCCTATATGTGGGGGGAGGGCAGCCGGCGCCGCAAGAGGACGCGGCAGGCGCTGCCGCGATTGCCTGGAGGATTTGCCATGGAGACGAGCAAGGCGGCCGCAGACCCGGCAGGCGACACCCCGCCAGGGGCTGCGCCCGGCAAGACGCTCAGTCCGGCGGCGCGCCGGGCGCTCGAGGAGGCGGCGGCGCGCCGGGCCGAAATCGACGCCCGCACGCGCGAACTGACGCGCCAGCGCGAGATCAATGGCTGCGACGGGCCGGAGCCCGTCCGCTACAGTGACTGGGAGCGCAAGGGCATCGCCAGCGACTTCTGACGGCTGGCGTACCGTGGCCCCCTGCCGCATAAAGCAGCGGTGACGCGCGGCCTATATAAAGGACAATATTCTCATACTGACTGCGATAGGTTATAAGAAGGGGATGAGATGCCCATCGCTCCTTCCCCTTCTTGCCTTCGCGGCCGGTATCGGCGCCGCCTCATTCGCCGGGCACGGCCCGGCCGAAACCGTGGTCGCCGAGACGGCTCGGATGGTGCACCGGCCGGCCGGCGCCATGCCGGGCAGTTTCACGGCGGGGGTTCTGCGCGTCGTCGACGGTGACACGCTCGAGGCGCGTGTCGCGGTCTGGCCGGGGCAGGAGATCGTGATCCTGGTACGGCTTGCCGGTGTCGACGCTCCCGAGCTGGACGGCCGATGCGCGGCCGAGAGGCGGGCGGCCGCGGCGGCGCGCGAGGCGCTGTCACGCCTTGTCGGCAACGGCGCCGTCGTCCTTTCCGATGTCCGGCCCGACAAGTATTTCGGCCGCGTCGTCGCCCGGGTTGCCGGCGCCGACGGGCGGGATTTCGGACAGGTTCTCGGCGAAGCCGGCCATGTGCGGCCCTACGAGGGAGGCCGCCGCCTGTCCTGGTGCGAGGCCGGGCCCGCTGCCGCGGGAAAGGCCGCACCGGCGCGGAAGCATGATTCACTTTCCGCGCAAAGGCTATAACGTGCGCCCATACGAACGAAGAGGGACGGCATGGCGACGCACGAGGCTGAAGGAGTGGACAAGCGGCTCGAGGCCGCGCGGCGGCTGTTGCGGCATGTCGGCGATCGGCTGGGGGCCGACCTGTCGGTGAGGCTGTGGAACGGCGAGACGATTCCGCTCGGGCCGAAGGCCAACGGCGACCTCGTCTTCTCCATCGCGGCGCCGGAGGTCGTGACGCGCCTCCTGCGCTCGCCCCGGCTGACGACGCTCGTCGAGCTGCTGGCGGCGGGCGACATCGACCTGCACGGCGGCACGCTCCTCGATGTCGCGGCGCGCCGCGGCGAGGCCAACACCAAGGGCCTGCTGAAGCGGCTCGACAAGGGACTGGTGGCGCGCAGCCTGCTGCCCTTTCTCTTCGGCCCGGCGCGGCAGCCGGCCCGGAGCTACGCCTACCAGGGGGCGCAGATCGACAAGGATTCGGCCGGGCGCGACAACAAGGCCCTCGTGCAGTTCCACTACGACCTGTCGAACGCCTTCTACGGGCTCTTCCTCGATCCCGAGATGCAATATTCCTGCGCCTATTTCCCGCGCTGGGATGCCAGCCTTGAGGAGGCGCAGAAGGCCAAGCTCGACATGATCTGCCGCAAGCTGAGGCTGAAGGAGGGCGAGCGCTTCCTCGACATCGGCTGCGGCTGGGGTGGTCTCGTCTGCCACGCGGCGCAGCACTATGGCGTCACGGCCCACGGCGTCACGCTGAGCGAGGCGCAGCTCGCCTTCGCCAGGGAGAAGATCGCCCGCCTCGGGCTCCAGGACCGGGTGACGGTGGAGCTGAAGGACTACCGCGAGCTCACCGGCACCTTCGACAAGATCGCCTCCATCGGCATGTTCGAGCACGTCGGGCTCGACAACCACGGGGCCTATTTCACCAAGATGCGCGAGCTGCTGCGCCCGCGCGGCCTGCTCCTCAACCACGCCATCACGCGCCCGGCCAAGAAGTCCGCCCGCGCCTTCCGCAAGAAGCGGCCGGAATATGCGGCCATCGTCAACTACATCTTCCCGGGCTCGGAGCTGGACCATATCGGCGGCACGGTCACGAGCCTCGAGCGCTACGGCTTCGAGGTGCACGATGTTGAGGCCTGGCGCGAGCACTATGCCCGCACGACGCGGCTGTGGTGCGAGCGCCTCTATGCCAACCGCGAGGCGGCCGAGCGCGAGGTGGGGCCGGCCAAGACGCGGCTGTGGCTGCTCTATCTCGCCGGCGTCTCACTGGGCTTCGAGCGTGGCACCATCGGCATCTTCCAGACGCTCGCCTCGCGCCGCGCCAAGGGCCCCTCAGGCCTGCCACCGACGCGCGAGGACCTCTACCGCTAGGCCGTGCGGGTGCCCGTCCGGGGCGGGCCGCTCAGGGCACAACGACCACCGGCGTGCCCACGCGCACGCGCTCGAAAAGGTCGATGATGTCGGCGTTGTGCATGCGGATGCAGCCATAGGAGGCGAAGCGGCCGATGGAGTCGGGCCGGTTGGTGCCGTGAATGGCATATTCGTCGAGGGCCAGGGTCAGGGCCCGCTCGCCCATCGGGTTCTCCGGCACACCCCCGGGGATGACATCCGGCAGGTGGGGGTTGTCGCGCTTGACCTCGGCCGGCGGAGACCAGGCCGGCCGCACGTACTTGCCGTCGATGTGGGTGATGCCGTGCCACTGCTTGCCCGGCTTGCCGACGGCGACGGGATAGCGCAGTGCCACGCCCTCGCCGGCGACAAAGTAGAGCCGGCGCTCCTTGGTGCGTACCACCACCGTTCCCGGCGCATAGCCGGGGAAGGAAACGATCTCTCGGCTCTCGGCCGGCGCCGCCAGAAGGGCGAGCGCCAGCGAGGCCACGCCTGCGGCAAGGCCAGTCTTCATCGTCGCCACCCTGTTCGTCTGTTGCGAACGTTGGCGGCGATTGAACAGTCGGCCCGGTGAATGGCTCCTTGCACGGGGCGGTGGCCGTCCGCCCTTTCGGTGGCGAGGGTGAACGGCCGGTTACGGAACGGGTCGCGTGCGGACCCCGGCGAGGATCGCGGCACCCGTGCCGAAGAAGAGGACGAGCACGGCAAGCCCCGCCGTCTGGGTGCCGCTTGCCTGCGTGGCGATGGCCACCATGGTCGGCGCGAGGAAGGACGTGACCTTGCCGGACAGCGCGAAGAGACCGAAGAACTCGCCGGCGCGGCCCTCAGGAGCCAGGCGCACGAGAAGGCTGCGCGAGGCCGCCTGCATCGGGCCTGCGACGAGGCCGATGAGCAGCCCGAGGCCGAGATAGACCTGCTCCGGCAGGCTGGCGTAGAGCCCGTCGCCGGGCTGCGGCGGCTCCACCGGCACGACGAAGAGGATGCGGTCGCTCGACAGGGACAGGATGCCGATGCAGCAGGCGATGAGGATGCCGAGAGCGCCGAGGATGACGGGCTTGGAGCCGACGGCGTCGTCGAGCCGCCCGCCGACGAAGGCACCGATGGTGCCGGTGATGGTGAGCAGGATGCCGAAGACGCCGATCTCGATGGTGCCCCAGCCGAAGACGCCGGCTGCATAGATGCCGCCGAAGGCAAAGAGCGCCACGAGCCCGTCCTGGTAGACCATGTTGGCGAGGAGAAAGCGCATCACCGGGCCGTGCCGCCGCGCATGGGCGATCGTGCCGAGGAGGGTGCGCACGCCCCGCCCGGCCGCCTCGCGCAGCGAGGCGCCCGTCGCCGGCACGTCCGGCGTCAGCAGGAACATGGGCATGACGAAGACAAGGAACCACAGCCCCGTCAGGGGCCCTGCCGCCCGGTCGCCGGCGGAGGTGGCGGCGTCAAGGCCGAAAAGGGGGACAAAGCCCATGAGCGTGCGGCCCGTCTCCGGGCTCGCGGAGAGGAAGCCGAGCGTGATCACAAGCGAGATGAGGCCGCCGACATAGCCGGTGGCCCAGCCGGTTCCCGACAGGCGCCCGAGCCGCTCCGGCGGCACGAGGCGCGGCATCATGGAATTGTTGAAGACCGTGGCGAACTCCGCCCCGATGGTGCCGATGGCGAAGGCGACGAGGGCGAGCGGAACGGCGAAGGATGCGCCGGGCACGGCCCACCACAGGGCAGCGCTGGCGAGCGCCATGGCGGCGCCGAAGCAGGCGATCCAGGGCTTCTTCGGCCCGCTCGCATCGGCAATCGCCCCGAGTACGGGGGAGGCAACCGCGATGACGAGGCCGGCGAGCCCTGTCGCATAGCCCCACAGCGCCTGCCCCTCGGCCGGGCTGGCGGTGAGGCGTGCCGCGAAGAAGGGCGCGAAGACGAAGGTCGTGATCAGCGTGAAGAAGGGCTGGCACGCCCAGTCGAAGAAGAGCCAGGCGACGACGGCTCGCCGGGGCGGATAGCTCCCGGCGATGCCCGCCTCGGGCGATGCTTCGGTCGTCACGGCTGTCATCAGCGCTCCAGGATGATGCGGTCGGGCGCCAGCCGGTCCTGCCAGCCGTGACGCACGAGCTCGGGGTCGAGGTGCTCCTCGCAAGGATAGCCGACGCACAGATAGCCGATGAAGCGCCAGCCGGCCGGCACGTCGAGCGCCGCCGTCAGGGCAGTGGGATCGAGGATGGAGATCCAGCCGACGCCGAGCCCCGCCGCCCGCGCCGCGAGCCAGAAGGTGTGGATGGCCGTGACGACCGAATAGCGCAGCGTCTCCGGCATGGTGCGCCGGCCGAGACCGTGGCCGGTGTCCGCCTCCTCGTCACAGAAGGCTGCGATGTGCACCGGCGCCTCGGAGAGGCCCTCCAGCTTCAGCCGGGCATAGAGCTGCGCCCGCTCGCCCGCGTAGGCGCGCAGCGCCTCGGCGTTGCAGCGCTCGAAATTGGCGCGCACCGCTGCCCGCCGGGTCGGGTCGTCGACAAGGACGAAGCGCCAGGGCTGCGCGTTGCCGACGGACGGAGCCTTTGCGGCGAGCGTGAGCAGGTCGAGGATCACCTGTCTGTCCACCGGCTTGCGCAGGAAGCGACGCACGTCTCGCCGCCAGGCGATAAGCTCTGCCAGGCGGGTGCGAAAGGCCGCGTTGAACACCGGCGGCACGGGGCCGCCGGTGCTGTGAGCCGTTTCAGCCACGGGCAAGATCACCGAGCAGGCTGGCTGCCACTGTCAGCTTCGACAGGGTCAGACCGGAGGCGACGATCGTCTCGACGGTGGTGCGGATGCGCGTGACCTCGCTGCCGCGGCGCTCCGCCCAGGCCTCCACGGCCTGGGGACCGGCACCATCGGCGACGATCTCCGCCGTCAGGCGGCGGTGGGCATCGGACAGACCGTCGATGGCCCGGTCGAGCGCGAGGCGGTCGTAGTAGTCGGCCACCTTGATCTGCCGCCCCTGCGCGGCGAGGGCACCGAGCCGGAAAAGACCCTCCACCGCGAAATGGGTGGCGGCCACGTCGTGCACCGGCCGGCCGGCGAGTGTGGCCACCCGCACAATATCCGGGCCTTCCGCCAGCACCGGCAGGGCGGCGAGACGCTCTGCCAGCTCCTCCGGCACCCCCTGGGACACGAGCGTGCTGGCGCGCTCTGCGAGGCTCTCGCGCGCCGCGGGCGGCAGGATCGTGTCGAGATGGGCCGCGATCTCCGCAAGCCCATCGCGGTAGCGCGCGACGACCGCCTCGAGATCCCCGCCGGCGAGGTTGACGTTGCGGATGAACCAGGCGAGCTGGTCGAGCAGGAGATCCTGCAGCTCGCCGTAGAGCCCGAGCTGCAGCGCGCCGCTGATCTTGCCGTCCAGCGCGTCGATGGCGGCGTTGAGCTCGGTGAGCCCGAAGGCATCACGCGTTGCTGCATAGGCCATGGCGATCGCCGGTGCGTCAGCGCCCGTCTGGTCGGCAAGCTTGGTGACGATGGTCGGCCCGCCGCGGTTGACGATGGCGTTGGCGAGCTGCGTGGCGATGATCTCGCGCCGCAGGCGGTGGCCTTCCACCGCGTCGGGGAAGCGCTCGCGCACCGGTGCCGGCATGTAGCGGGCAAGCTCCTGGGCGAGATAGGGCTCGTCCGGCACGGTGCTCTCGAGCAGCGCGTCGTGCAGGGCGAGCTTGGCATAGGCGAGGAGCACGGCAAGTTCCGGCCGCGTCAGGCCCTCGCCGCGCTGCTCGCGCTCGGCGAGCGTCGCATCGTCCGGCAGGTTCTCCACCGTTCTGTCGAGCCGGCCCTGCTGCTCGAGCACCTGCATCAGGCGGCGGGCGAAGCCGATCTCGTTCGCCCCGTGCCGTTCGGCCAGCGAGAGGGCGAGCGTCTGCAAATAGTTGTTGCGCAGCACGAGCGCTGCGACGTCATCGGTCATCGCGGCCAGCAGGGCGTTGCGCTCCTCGCGTGTCAGGCGGCCGTCACGCTCCGGCTGGCTGAGGGCAATCTTGATGTTGACCTCGACGTCGGACGTGTTGACGCCGGCGGAGTTGTCGATGGCGTCGGTATTGATCCGCACGCCGCGCCGCGCCGCCTCGATACGCCCGCGCTGGGTGCAGCCGAGATTGGCGCCCTCGCCGACCACGCGGGCGCGGATCTCGGCGCCGGTGATGCGGATGGCATCGTTGGCACGGTCGCCCACGTCCTCGTTGTCCTCGTCCTGCGCCCGCACGTAGGTGCCGATGCCGCCGAACCAGAGCAGGTCGACGTTGGCCTTGAGAATGGCGTTCATCACCTCGCTCGGCGTCGCTGTCTCCTTGTCAAGGTCAAGGAGCGCGCGCATCTGCGGCGAGAGCGGGATGGCCTTGAGCGAGCGGGAGAAGACGCCGCCGCCCTGCGATATCAGGCTCTTGTCATAGTCCTGCCAGCTCGAGCGCGGCAGCTCGAACAGTCGCTTGCGCTCGGCCCAGGAGGACTGCGGATCGGGATCAGGGTCGATGAAGATGTCGCGGTGGTCGAAGGCAGCGACGAGCTTGATGGCCTTCGACAGCAGCATGCCGTTGCCGAAGACGTCGCCCGACATGTCGCCGACGCCGACAACCCGCACCGGCTCGCGCTGGATGTCGATGTCCATCTCGCGGAAGTGGCGCTTGACCGCCTCCCAGGCACCGCGGGCGGTGATGCCCATGCCCTTGTGGTCGTAGCCGTTGCTGCCGCCGGAGGCGAAGGCGTCGCCCAGCCAGTGGCCGTGCGCTTCCGAGAGGCTGTTGGCGATGTCGGAGAAGGTGGCTGTGCCCTTGTCCGCGGCGACGACGAGATAGGGGTCGTCACCGTCGTGGCGCACCGTGTCGGCCGGGGGCACGACGGTCTCGCCGTCGAGGTTGTCGGTGAGGTCGAGCAGGGTGCCGACAAAGATCTTGTAGGCCTCGGTGCCTTCCGCCAGCCACGCCTGCCGGTCGGTCGGCGGCGGCAGGCGCTTGGGCACGAAGCCGCCCTTGGCGCCGACGGGCACGATGACGGCGTTCTTGACCTGCTGCGCCTTGACGAGGCCCAGCACCTCGGTGCGGAAGTCCTGCGGCCGGTCCGACCAGCGCAGGCCGCCGCGCGCCACCTTGCCGAAGCGCAGGTGCACACCTTCCACCCGCGGGCTGTAGACGAAGATCTCGTAGAGCGGGCGCGGCAGCGGCAGGCCGTCGACGCGCGCGCATTCGAACTTGAAGGCGATGGTGTCGCGCGGCTGCCCGTCCGGCCCGAGCTGGAAGAAGTTGGTACGCACGGCCGCTTCCATCAGGTTGACGAAGCGGCGCAGGATGCGGTCGTCGTCAAGGCTCGAGACGGCGGCCAGCATCTCCTCGATGGCGGCCCGCTCGGCGGCGCAGCGCTCGGCGCGCGTCGCATCGTCGTCGCGCGGGTCGAAGCGGGCGTAGAACAGGCGGATGAGGGCGAGCGCGATCTGGGGCTGGCGGGTGAGCGCCGCGGCGATATAGTCTTGGTTGTAGGGCACGCCGATCTGCTGCATGTAGCGGCCGAAGGCGCGCAGCATCGCCACGTCCCGCCAGTTGGCACCAGCTTCCAGCACGAGGGCATTGAAGCCGTCCGATTCGGCCGCATCGCGGAAGACGGCCATGAGCGCCGCCTCCAGCGGACGGCGCAGGGCCTCGATGTCGATGGGCCCGCCGGCGCTGCGCTCCAGCGCCATGTCGTGCAGCCACACCTGCGCACTCTTGGGCTCACCTTCCGGCTGCACCCGATAGGTGCGCTCGTTGACGACGCGGAAACCGAAGCGCTCCAGCATCGGCACGCGCTCGGACAGCGGCATGGCGGCGCCGCGGGCGAAGACCTTGAGGTTGGCCCGCTCCTCGCCGTCGCCCTCGCGCCGGTAGAGGTCCACGGCACGCGGCCGCCGGTCGGACAGGCGTTCGAGGATGGCGATGTCCTTGAGCACAGCCTCGCCGGAGAAGGCCTCGCGGTAGGCCGCGCTGAAGGCATCCGCATAGCGCTGGGCCGCGACGCGCGCCTTGTAGCCGCCGACGCTGTCCTCCAGCGCGCTGCGCAGGGCATCGGCCCAGGTGCGCACGATGTTCGAGATGCCGGCCTCCAGGGTCTCCCGGCTCACCTCCGGCGTCTTCCCCTCGTCGCGGCCGATGATGTAGTGCGTGCGCGCCAGCGGGCCTTCGGGATAACTCGGATAGGCCGCCGACACGCGGCCCTGGTAGATCTCGGCGAGGAACTGGCCCACGCGCCGGCGCACGGAGGTGTCGTAGCGGTCCTTGGGAATGAAGACGAGGACGGAGACGAAGCGGTCGAACTCGTCGAGCCGGGCGAGTGCGCGCACGCGCGGCCGCTCGGTCAGGTGCAGGATGTCGAGCGAGAAGCGGTAGAGCGTCTCGATATCGACCTGAAAGAGCTCGTCGCGCGGATAGTCCTCGAGCACGTGCAGGAGCGCGCGGCCGGAATAGCTCGCCGGGTCGAAGCCCGCGCGCTGGATGACCTGCGCCACCTTGTGCCGCAGATACGGGATGGCGCGCGTGGAGCCGGTGTAGGCATTGGCGGTAAAGAGCCCGACGATGCGCAGCTCGCCGGCGAGTTCACCCTCCTCCGAGAACAGCTTGACGCCGATGTAGTCAAGGTGCGCCCGGCGATGCACCCGGCTCTTGACGTTGGCCTTGGTGATGATGAGCGCCACGGGTCGGGCGAGAAAGGCCGTGATCTCAGGGCTCATGACGACGAGCTCGCGCCCGCGGCGCAGCACGCGCACGTCCGGATCGCGCAGGATGCCGAGGCCGGTGCCCTCGATCGGGGCAGAGCCCGGGGCGTCACCGCCTGCGAAGCGGTACTCGCGCACGCCGAGGATGGTGAAATTGTCCGCTGCAATCCACTCAAGGAAGCGGATCGCCTCCGCAACTTCCTCGGCCGGCAGGGGCGGCGGGTTGATCTTGTAGGCCTCGGCGGCGCCGGCGAGACGGCCGCGCATGGCGCTCCAGTCGCGCACCGCGCGCTCGACGTCCGTATAGACCGCCTCGAGCCCCTGGGTAAGCCGGAGGCGCGCGGCCTCGTCGTCGATGCGCGGCAGGTGGATGTGGATGAGGCTCTCGCGCCGCGCGCCGCGCGGGGCTCCTGCCGCGGCCTCGCCGGCGAAGCGCAGGAAGGTGCCGTCTTCCGCCCGCTCGACGGCGAGGATCGGATGGGTGACGAGAGAGGGTTCGTATCCCTGATCGACGATCTCGGCGAGCGTCGAATCGAGAAGGAACGGCATGTTGTCGTTGATGACCTCGACCACGGTGATGTCGCGGCGGCGACCGTCGCGCTCGATCTCGTGGTCGATAAGGCGCACGTCGTGGCGGCCCGCCGGGCGCGGCTCCGTCAGGTGGCGGTAGGACGCGACCGCAAGGGCAGCGAGGCTTGCGACGGGGTAGCCGGCGAGATCCTCGAGGGCAGCGCGCCCGATGAGGAGATCGACGAAGCCGGGAGGCAGGACCTCCCCCATCGAATCAAGCGCGTCGTCGATGGCTTTGACCAGTTCGGCCCGTTGGTCGGCCGCAGCGAGCTCCATCATCGTCCTCCCGACAGAGTCGAAGCTGATCTTCCTTAGATCATGTCGGGGACAAATGCAGCCTCACGAGCCATCCGCCTGGCGCCGCAAGTCGCTGCACAGGCAATTGCCGCAAGAAGGATGCGGGGAAGGGCCGGCGCGTCGAATTGCCTCAGCTGCGGCGTCACCCCGGAAGCGTAAAGAAATAGGGCCGGTGCGGGGACACCGGCCCTAGTTACTCTTACACGGAACCGAGTGGTCCGGCGTCTCGTCCGCCCCGGGGGGCTGGGGGGCTGACTAGATCCAGGACAGCGAGCGCCGGACCATCGAGGCAACGTCGCATTTATCGCCCGGCAGTGGGGCGTCTCATTGACCGCTATGCGGCCAAATTGTGGTTTTTCTTTCAGATTTGTCTCGATCGCCCGTTTCGGCCCGGCCAGCCGTGGCGATGAGGCTTGCGCCCGCAGAGCTGCGGTCGCATCATGACGCATGCGGAGGCCGCCAGCGCGCTGCGCCTTCGCCAAGCCGGATGGAGGCCATGAGCGAAACGGAGACGAGCGAGCCCTCTTCCGATCGCTTTCGCCTCGGGGGCGGAGCGGCCATCGTGCCCTTCCCCTCCCGGCGAAAGGGCGAGGAGCCGTCCGAGGCCCACGGCCACCAGAGCAGCCCGCCCGTGCCGCGCGGGGCCAATGTCGTCTCCTTCGACGCCCGCGAGCTCAGGGAAATTCTCAATGTCTACGGGCGCATGGTGGCGCTCGGTGAGTGGCGCGACTACGCGCTCGACTTCATGAAGGACAGGGCCGTCTTCTCTGTCTTCCGCCGCACGAGCGAGGTGCCGCTCTACCGGATCGAGAAGGACCCGCGCCTGGCACGCCGCCAGGGCGCCTACAGCGTCGTCTCTGCGTCGGGCCGCATCCTGAAGCGCGGCCACGATCTCGCGCGCGTGCTGCAGGTTCTCGACAAGCCCGTGCGACTGGTGGCGCGCTGAGAGAGCGCCTCTTCGGCGCGCGCAAAAGAAAAGCCCCGGTGGAGAGCCGGGGCTTCGTTTCTCAAGGCTGCCGGGCTTACTCGCGCGACTGGCCGAAGAGCTGCAGCAACATGACGAACATGTTGATGAAGTCGAGATAGAGCATCAGCGCGCCGAGGATCGACTTGCGCGCGGCGACGTCGCCAGCGTCGAGCTCGTAGTACATCTCCTTGATGCGCTGCGTGTCCCAGGCGGTCAGGCCGGCGAAGATGAGCACGCCCACCACCGACACGGCGAACTGCAGCGCGCTGGACTGCAGGAAGAGGTTGACCAGCATGGCGATGATGAGACCGAAGAGGCCCATCACCAGGAAGGAACCCATCGCCGTCAGGTCCTTCCTCGTCGTGTAGCCGTAGAGGCTCAACGCGCCGAAGGCCGCCGCCGTGATGAAGAACACGCGCACGATCGATGCGCCCGTGTAGACAAGGAAGATCGACGACAGCGACAGGCCGACGAGCGCCGCGTAGACGAGGAAGAGAGCCCGCGCCGCGCCCGGCTGCATGCTGGCGATGCGGAAACTCAGGAAGAACACGGCCGCCAGCGGCGCCAGCATCACCACCCACTTCAGCGGGCTGGCGAAGAGCGCGTAGCCGAACGGCGTCAGCATCATGCCGCCGCGCAGCTGCGCCTCGGCTGCCGACGGGTCGTTCGTCACGGCGAGCATGAAGGTGCCCAGGGCGGCGAGGCCGGTGATGGCGAGGCCCAGCACCATGTGGTTGTAAACGCCCAGCATGAAAGCCCGCAGACCCTGGTCGAGCTCTGCGGTCCCGGCCCGGGCGACACCTGTGCCGTAGGCATAGGTGTTGCGGTTCAGATCGGACATTTTTCCCTCTCGAAAGCTGATCACGCGACGGCACGGCACGGGGCCGCACTCTGGTCAAAATATGGGCTGAACTGCCTCGTCTTACAAGGCTGTTTCGGTTGCCGGATGCGGAAAAGCTGACCTGCGGGTACCGTGTCTACGGCGGGACGACATTCCTCTTGCCGCGCCTCACAGATTGCGCAGGTAGGGCGCCGGTTTCTGGCCGAGGATGCGCCAGGTGCCGGCAAGCCCGAGGCCGACGGTGACGACGACAGCGAGCAGTGCCGCGACAAGCGCACCGCCCGGCTCGAAGGAGAAGGGCAGGCGCATCACGCGGGTCACGATCAAATAGGCACTGATGGTGCCCGTAATGAAGCCGAAGATGGCGGTGGCGAGGCCGAGCGCGCCGTATTCCAGGCTGAAGGCACTGATCAGCCGCGCACGCGTGGCCCCGAGCGTCTTGAGCACCACGGCATCGTGCAGCCGGGCCTGATGGCCGGCGGCCAGCGCTCCGCCGAGGACGAGCAGGCTCGCGGCGAGCGCGATGGAGCTCGCGGCCCGAACAGCGACGGCAAGCTGGCTCACGACATCGTTGACGGCATCGAGCGCGTCGCGCACGCGCACGCTCGTCACCATGGGAAATTCCCTGGCAAGCGCCCGCATCACCGCACCTTCATCGATGCGCGCGTCCTGACCTTTCGCGGTGAGCGTGGCGAGATGGGTGTGCGGCGCGCCGGCAAAGGTGTTGGGCGAGAACACCATGACGAAATTGATGCCGAGCGTGCGCCACTCCACGGTGCGCAGGTTGGCGATGCGTGCCTCGATGTTGCGGCCGAGCACGTTGACGACGAGCCGGTCGCCGACGGTGAGGCCGAGATGCTCGGCAAGCTCCCGGTCGAAGGAGACAAGCGGCTCGCCCGCATAGTCGGCCGGCCACCATTCGCCTGCCACCACTGTCGAGCCCTCGGGCGGCGTCGCGGCATAGGTGATGCCGCGGTCTCCCTCCAGCACCCAGGCGGCTTCCTCCGGTGCCCTGTAGTCGCTCGCCCGGATGCCCTTCAGCGACACGACGCGGCCACGCATCATCGGCACCCGGTCCACCGTCCCCTGCGGCGCCTCGCGGGCGAGGAAGGCCTCGAAGCGTTCGACCTCGCTGTTCTGGATGTCGAGGAAGAAGAAGCTCGGCGCCCGGGCGGGCAGGGCGCGCGTCAGCTGTCCGCGGATGTTGGCGTCGATCATCGCGAGCGTGACGAGCAGCGTCACGCCGAGGCCAAGCGAGAGCACGAGCGAGGGCGTCAGCGCCCCCGGCCGGTGGATGTTGGCGAGCGCGAGGCGCGGGGCCGCGCGCCGCGGGCGCGGCAGACGGCGGGCGAGCGCCATGAAACCGAGCGCGACGAGCCGCAGCAGCAGGAAGGCGCCCGCCGCGGCGGCGATGAAGATGAGCGCGACGCGCCGGTCGTAGGCGAAGACGAGGGCGAGGGTGACGAGCGCGACGACGGCCGCAAGGCTTGTGAGCCGGTAGCGCAGGCGCGGCTTTCTCGCTGCAGGATCGACCTCGTCGCGGAAAAGCGCGGACACCGGCACGTCGTGCGCCCGGCCGAGCGGCCCGAGGGCGAAGGCGACCGCCGTGAGGAGACCGTAGAGCGCGGCGACGGCGAGCTCGAGCGGTGCAAGGGCAGGTGTCAGCGGCAGGGGCAGCAGGCTCCGCGCCGCCTGGGCCACAGCGAAGGGCATCGCGGCACCGACCGCGAGCCCGATGACGATGCCGACAGCGGCGAGGATCATCACCTGCGTCAGGTAGACTGCCACCACCTGCCCGCTGGGCGCGCCGAGGCTCTTCAGCGTGGCTATGGAATGCAGCTTGCGCTCGACAAAGGCGTTGACCGCATTGGCAACGCCGACACCGCCGACGAGCAGGGCGGTGAGGCCGACGAGGGTGAGGAACTGGGTGAAGCGCTCGATGTTGCGGGCAAACTGCGGCGAAGCGTTGTTGCGCGAGCGGATCTGCCAGCCGGCATCGGGCAGGCGCTGCCGCGCCTCGTCCTCGATGCGCGCGAGGGCACGCTCGTCCGCGCTGCTGTCCGGCAGCACGACGCGGTAGGTCCAGCGCACCAGACTGCCCGGCTGCAGCAGGCCGGTGGCTGCCAGTCCCTCCTGCGACATCAGCAGCCGCGGGCCGAAGCCGACGCCGGCTGCGATCTTGTCCGGCTCCGAGACGAGGCGGGCCCGCAGCGCGACGCGGGCATTGCCGAGGCGGACGACATCCCCCACCGCAAGGCCGAGACGATCGAGCAGCAGAGGGTCGACGAGTGCCCCGTGGATGCCGTCGCGCGCGGCGAGCAGCTCCGCAAGCGGGGCGGCCGGCTCGCTCTCCACGGTGCCGACCATGGGATAGGCCCCGTCGACGGCCTTGACCTCGACGAGAGCGGATTCGCCGCTTTCCGCAATCGCCATGGCGCGCAGCGTCGCGATGGCGGCGACGCGGCCCTGCTCCTTGAGGAAGGCCTGCTCCTGCAGGCTCGCCTCGCGCTGGACGAGGCTGAAGGAGACGTCGCCGCCGAGGATTCGCCGCCCCTCCACGGCGAGGCCCTCGGTCAGGCTGCGCGAGACGGAAGACACTCCGGCGATGGCCGCGACGCCGAGTGCGATGCAGGCGAGGAAGACGCCGAAGCCGCGCAGGCCCCCGCGCAGCTCGCGCAGGGCGAGGCGCAGCACGAGCGGCAGGCGCGGGCGGCGGGGCGGGGCGGCAGGGGCGCGGACGAAGCCGTGCATGGCTTCCTCACGCGCTCACGGGCGCTTCGTCCGACACGATCGTGCCGGAGCGCAGCCGCACGACGCGGTCGCACCGCTCGGCAAGGCCCATGTCGTGCGTGACGAGGACCAGCGTTGCGCCCCTGTCGCGTTTGAGGGCGAAGAGAAGGTCGATGATGCCGCGCCCGGTGCGCTCGTCGAGATTGCCGGTCGGCTCGTCGGCGACGAGGATCGCCGGGTTGGCCACGATGGCGCGGGCGATGGCGACGCGCTGCTCCTCGCCCCCGGAGAGCTGGGAGGGATAGTGGTGCAGCCTCTCGCCGAGGCCGACGGCCGCGAGTTCCGCCTCGGCCCGGGCAAAGGCGTCAGGTGCGTCGGCGAGCTCGAGCGGCAGGGCGACGTTCTCGAGCGCCGTCATGGTGGGAATGAGGTGGAAGGACTGGAAGACGATGCCCACGTTGCGGCCGCGAAAGCGGGCGAGCGCATCCTCGTCGAGCCGGGACAGGTCCTCTCCGGCAACGGTCACAGTGCCGCTGTCCGGCCGCTCGAGCCCCGCCATGGTCATGAGCAGGGTCGACTTGCCGGAGCCGGACGGGCCCACGAGGCCGACCGCCTCGCCCCGCCGCACGTCAAGCGACACGCCCTTGAGGATGTGGACGCGCGCTGCGCCGCGCCCGAGGCTCAAATGGACATCCGCGAGGGAAATGACCATATCGGCAGGTGGCGTCGGATCCGTCGCGCTGTCCATCAATTGATCCGTGAGGCTGGAGGGGCGTGAGAACACCCCGTCATATGGGACCTCGTCCGCAATGATCAAACGTCTTCGTCGCGCCCTGCCGCTCGCTCTCCTTCATGTGATGCTCCTCCTCGCCCCGGCTGGCGCTGCGCTGGCCGAGCCGCTGCGCCTTGTCGCGCTCGGCGACAGCCTGACGGCGGGTTACGGCCTGCCCGCCGAGGCGGCCTTCCCCGCCGTGCTCGAAAGGGCCTTGCGGGAGCGCGGCATCGATGTCGAGATCGCCAATGCCGGCGTCTCCGGCGACACGGCCTCGGGCGGTCTCGCACGGCTCGACTGGTCGGTGCCCGACGGCACGGACGGGGTCATCCTGGCGCTCGGCGCCAATGACATGCTGCGGGGCGTGGCACCGGAGGTGACGCGCAAGGCTCTCGAGGACATCGTGACGCGACTCGCGGCGCGGGGCATTCCCGTGATGCTCGTCGGCATGGTGGCGGCGCCCAACCTGGGGGAGGACTTCCGCCGGCGCTTCGACGCGATCTATAAGGATATTGCGGCCGAACGTGGCCTCGTGTTCTATCCTTTCTTCCTCGAAGAGGTGGCGGCAGACCCCGGCCTCAACCTCCCCGACGGAATGCACCCCAACGCCGAGGGCGTGAAACGCATCGTCGCGCGCATGCTGCCGACGGTCGAGCGCTTCGTGTCCTCCCTGCCTTCCCGCGGCTGACCCGGCCGCCCCGTATGCGTGAGAACCAGAAGCGGCGCCGGGACGCCGCATGACGAGGATTGTCGCTTGATGAACTACCGCAGACTCGGCCGCACCGATCTCATGGTCAGCGAGCTGTGCCTCGGCACCATGACCTTCGGCGAGCAGAACACCGAGGCCGAAGGCCACGCGCAGATGGACTATGCCGTCGAGCGCGGCATCAACTTCTTCGATACGGCCGAGCTCTATCCCATCCCGCCGAAGGCCGAGACCCAGGGCGCCACCGAGCGCATCATCGGCTCCTGGTTCAAGGCGCGCGGCAACCGTGACAAGATCATCCTCGCCACGAAGGTCGTCGGCCGCACGGACATGGACTGGTTCCGCGACGGCCGCCGCAAGGGCGAGCTTAACCGCGAGCAGATCGAGGAGGCGGTCAACAAGAGCCTCAAGCGGCTGCAGACCGACTACATCGACCTCTATCAGCTGCACTGGCCGGACCGGCCGGTGACGCAGTTCGGCTCCAACCCCACCATCTTCCGCGTCGCGGAGGGGCCGGAGAATCCCATCGAGGAAATCCTCGAGGTGCTGGGCGACCTCGTGAAGGCGGGCAAGATCCGCTACATCGGCCTCTCCAACGAGAGCGCCTGGGGCACCATGACCTTCCTGCATCACGCGTCCGTGAGGGGACTGCCAAGGGTGCAGTCGATCCAGAACGCCTATTCGCTGGTCAACCGCACGTTCGAGGTGAACCTTGCCGAGATCGCCATGCGGGAGAACGTCGGCCTTCTCGCCTATTCGCCGCTCGCCCAGGGTTACCTCACGGGCAAGTACCGCAACGGCGCCCTGCCGCCCGGCAGCCGCAAGCAGCTGTTCGACCGGCTGCAGCGCTATGAGAAGCCTGGCGCGGCCGAGGCGATCGACGCCTATGTGTCGCTGGCCGAGGAGCTCGGCCTCGACCCGGCGCAGATGGCCATCGCCTTCGTCGTCAGCAGGCCGTTCGTCACCTCCGCCATCATCGGCGCGACGACCATGGAGCAGCTGCGCACGGACATCGATGCGCTCGGCGTGAAGATCACGGAAGAGATCGAGGCGCGCATCGACGCCATCCACCAGCGCCAGGGCAATCCCTGCCCCTGAGGCCGGCTCGACGCGTCCGCCCGCCGCTCTGGACAGGGCAGGGTGGGCGCGCGATCCTTTCAGGCGGGAGCGATTCGCCGCGGCCGGCTGCCTGTCATCGGGACCGGCAGGAGGGGGAGCCCGGCATCCATGACGGCTGCCGGTGCCGCGAAGCCCTGGAACGAAGGAGGACGGCCATGCCTCGCCTGTTCACCGGCCTCGAAATCCCCGCCGACATCGCCGAGGCTCTCGCCCGCTACCGCGGCGGCCTCCATGGCGCGCGCTGGATCGATGTCGAAAACTATCACATCACCCTGCGCTTCATCGGCGATGTCGACGCCACGACGGCGGCGGACATCGTCGATTCCCTGGCCGACATCGACCGCCCTCCCGTGACGGTGACGCTCGACAGGCTCGATTCCTTCGGCGGCGGCCGGCCGCGGTCGATCTTCGCCCGCGTGCGGCCGGACCCGGCGCTCCTCGAGCTGCAGGCCGATCACGAGCGCTGCATGCGCCGGGTCGGTCTGCCGCCCGAGACGCGCAAGTTCACGCCGCACGTCACGCTGGCGCGGCTGCGCGATGCCTCGCCGCTTGATGTCGCGGACTACTTCGCCGGGCACGGCGCCTTCCCCCCGCTGACCTTTACCGCCGAGCGCTTCGTGCTGTTCTCCTCGCGCGCCTCAGTCGGTGGCGGGCCATATGTGGTCGAAGCCGCATACGCGCTGTCGCGCCATCCCTACATGTCGGGCCGGCGTCTGGCGGCAGGCGCCTGACGTCCGCTACTTCGGGGCAAGGCGGATGGCGCCGTCGAGGCGGATGGCCGAGCCGTTGAGCATGTCGTTCTCGATGATGGCGCGCACGAGCGCCGCATATTCCTCCGGCTTGCCGAGCCGCGAGGGGAAGGGCACGCTCGCCTCGAGAGCCGTCCGGTAGTCCTCGGGCACGGAGGCGAACATGGGCGTCTCGAAGAGCCCCGGCATGATCGTCATGACGCGGATGCCGAGCGTCGAGAGGTCGCGCGCCACCGGCAGCGTCATGCCCATCACGCCGGCCTTCGAGGCAGCATAGGCCGCCTGGCCGATCTGCCCGTCCGTCGCCGCGACTGATGCCGTGCACACGATGACACCGCGTCCGCCGTCGGGCGTGACGGGCGGCAGCGTCGCCATGTCGGCGGCGGCCTTGGCCGTCACGGTGAAGGTGCCGATCAGGTTGATAGCGATCGTGCGGGCGAAGCTCGCGACATCGTGAGCGACGAACTCGCCCGTGTCGCGCTTCTTCGTCACGGTGCGCTTGCCGGGCGCGATGCCGGCGCAATTCACAACGATGCGGGCGGCCCCGTGGGCCGCTTTCGCCGCAGCGAGCGCGGCGTCGACGGAGGCCTCGTCGGACACGTCTGTGCGCACGAAGAGCCCGCCGATCTCGCCGGCCACGGCGCGTCCGCGCTCTTCGTTCATGTCGAGGATCGCCACCTTCGCGCCGGCCGCCGCCAGCATGCGCGCCGTGGCTTCGCCGAGGCCGGAGGCTCCGCCGGTGACGATGGCGGGCGTGGATGCGTCGAGCTTCATGGCGTTTCCTCCCTCGTGCGTCCTGCCGCAGCCGCTCGCTCGCCGCGTGCGGCGACACTCCGGGGTTTAGCGCAGCTCGGGGCCGGCGGGAACGCCGCCGGCGGTGCGCCGGTGCCAATGCCGGAGGCGAAGCCGGCCGCGGTGGCCTTGTGCGGCGGGGCCGCTCCAACCATCTTCTCGTCCAAGTCTTGCGGCATCAGGCAGGTCACGGCGAGGGGATGAGCCGTCGCCTGGAGGAGGCACAGGAATGGACGAGACGATCGCGCGCCCGCTGACGCGCGAGGAGATGGAGGCCATGCGGCGCGCCGCGCGCGACGAGGAAAGCGTCACGCGCCGCTTCTGGTCGGCACTGCGGCGTGTGGCCGCGAATGCCCCCTTTGCCGAGGATCTCGTTGCCGCCTACCTGTGCGCGACTGACCCGGCAACGCCGCGCCGCGTCAAGCTCGCCCTGCTCGCTGCCCTCGGCTATTTCATCCTGCCGACGGATGCCGTCGCCGATTTCCTGCCGCTCGTGGGCTTCAGCGACGACATGGCCGTTCTCGCTGCGGTCATCGCTACCGTGGCGGGTGCCATTACCGACGATCACCGCCGCCGGGCGCGGGAAATAATCTCTCAATAAAATTCGATTAACGTTTCAGCTTCATGAACGGCCACGCACCGGGACCGATGTCGGCCGGCGCGATCATAATTTCGCCCCCTTCCGGACGCCTACGAGCGCCGGGCGGGATGTGTTCCACTCGAACGAGGGAGTGTGACGCTCTGATGATTCGAGGATTTTCGGCGCGGCCCGGCGCGGGCCTCTTCATGATCGGCGCGGCGGTGATCGTCCTGGCCGCGAGCCAGCCGGCGGCGGCGCAGGGCACCGGTCAGGCAACGCTGCTTGCCAGCTACGGTGACTGGGGCGCCTATGCCTCGGGGCAGGGGCGGTCCCGCGTCTGCTACGCCATGACGCAGCCGAAACAGCGCCTGCCCGCGGGCCTCAACCGCGATCCTGCCTATCTCTTCGTCTCGAAGCGGCCGGCCGAGAACGTGCGCAACGAGGTCAGCTTCGTCATGGGCTTCCCGACGCGCGAGAATGTCGATGCGCGCGCGACGGTGGGTGATGCGTCCTTCGCACTCGTGACAAAGGGCGAGCACGCCTGGGTGAAGGACCCGGCGCAGGAGGGGCAGGTGGTTACGGCCTTCCAGCGTGGCGCCAAGCTGGTCGTCAACGTGGAATCGCGCCGCGGCAACAAGCTGACCGACGAATACTCGCTGTCGGGTTTCACCCAGGCCTGGAAGCGCGTGAACGACGAATGCAAGTGAACGAGTGCAGGCACGCAGCGCAGGCGCGCTCCACGCCGAAGGCCCGGTGAGCGGCCGGATGGGCGCGGTGGGGCGGGGCGTGCGATGCGCTGACACGCCTGTACGAGGTGACGGTGACGGCCCCGGCGTGCTATAGCGCCGGGACTTTCTGTTTTTGGACCGGACCCATGCAAGTGCCCTCGCAGGAGGCGGCGCTCCGCGCCCCCGTACAACCGCGCCCCGTGGCGGCGCCCGTCAAGCCCTCGCTCGTGGGCATGACGCGCCAGCAACTGCGCGACAGCCTCGCTGCCCTCGACGTGCCGGAGCGGGAGCTGCGCATGCGCGTCGGCCAGCTCTGGCACTGGATCTACCTGCGCGGGGCCCGCGACTTCGATGTCATGACGACGATCGGCAAGGGGCTGCGCGCCCGGCTCGCCGAGGCCTACACGCTGGCGCGGCCGGAGGTCGTCACCGAGCAGGTCTCGCGCGACGGCACCCGCAAGTGGCTGATGCGTATGCCGTCCACCGGACCCTTCGACAAGGGCGCCGAGATCGAGTGTGTCTACATTCCGGAGGTCGACCGCGGCACGCTGTGCGTCTCGAGCCAGGTCGGCTGCACGCTCAACTGCTCCTTCTGCCACACGGGCACGCAGAAGCTCGTGCGCAACCTCACTGCGGCGGAGATCGTCGCCCAGGTGATGGTGGCGCGCGACCGGCTCGGCGACTGGCCCGGCGAAAGCCCACCCGAGGGCGCCTTCGTGCCGAGCGACGGCGGGCGCTTCGTTTCCAACATCGTCCTCATGGGCATGGGCGAGCCGCTCTACAACTTCGACAACGTCAAGGCGGCCATGGATGTCGTGTGCGACAACGAGGGCCTCGGCATCGGCCGCCGGCGCATCACGCTGTCGACCTCCGGCGTCGTGCCCATGATCCCCCGCGCGGGCGCGGAGATCGGCTGCATGCTCGCCATCTCCCTGCATGCGGTGCGGGACGACCTGCGCGACGTGCTCGTGCCGCTCAACAAGAAATACCCCATCGCCGAGCTGCTCGAGGCCTGCCGCAACTATCCCGGCGTCTCCAACGCCAAGCGCATCACCTTCGAGTACGTGATGCTGAAGGGTGTGAACGACAGCGAGGAGGACGCCCGCGCCCTCGTGCGCCTTCTCAAGGGCATCCCGGCCAAGATCAACCTCATCCCGTTCAATCCCTGGCCGGGCACGCGGTACGAGTGTTCGGACTGGGAAACGATCGAGCGTTTCTCGCAGATCGTGTTCGACGCCGGCTATGCGAGCCCGGTGCGCACGCCGCGCGGCCGCGACATCCTCGCGGCCTGCGGCCAGCTGAAGAGCGAGACGGAAAAGCTGAGGGCCCGCGCCCGGATGATGCTGGAATCCGGCATCGGTGCCGAGGGCATGTTCTCCGCTGCCGAATAGGGCCCGCATGCGCTTTCTCGTCCGGCTCCTCATCGTTTCCTTCGCGCTGGGGGCCGCAGTCACGGCCGGCTTCGTCTTTCTTGTGATCGCGGCGCTGGGCGAGCCGGCCATGCAACAGCTCGCTGCCGGACTCGGCTTCGCCAGCTTCTTCGCCCTCTTCGACGCCATCGTGAGCGAGGGGGCGCCCGACACGGCGGCTTTCGCCATCGGTGCGGCGCTGTGGACGATGGCGCTCGTCGTGCTCGTGCTGCCGCCGGCGATCGCGGCGCTCGTCGGCGAGATGGCGGGCTGGCGGTCCTATGCCTGGTACGGCGGGGCGAGCGGTGCCATCAGCGCCGCCGCCCCCTGGGTGGCCGGTGCCGGCCGGGCCGGCGAGGGCGAGCTGCGCATCACCCTGATCCTGTTTCTCGCCGGGGCGCTGTCGGGGCTGGTCTACTGGCTCCTTGCTGGCCGCACGGCTGCCGAAGGGCGCAGCGAGCCCGTTTCCTGAGGCCGCTTTATGAGGGAGTTCGTCTGATGATCCCGCGCCGCCTTGCACTCGTTGCCGGCCTCGCGGTTGCCGTGGCGGCGGTTGCCTGGGTGGTCGTCAACTCCAAGAGGACGCCGCATTACGACGCGGCGGCGCGCGCGGCCTGGCAGGAGGTGGAGCGGCAGTTCCGTGCCCGTGCCGAGATGGTGCCCGAGGTCATCGCCGTGGTGGAGGCGGTGGATCCGACGCAGACGGCGCTCGTCGAGCAGCTCAGCACGACGCGGGCCACCGTCCTTGCTCTGCCGCCTCAGCCGGACGCACCGACGGATCCGGCCCGGTTCCGGGCCTTCATGGAGACACAGGACGAACTCTCCCGCGCGCTCGGGAAGGTCATGGACCTCATGAACATCTATTCCGACCGGCGCTCCAACCCCGAGATCCGCCGGGTGCTTGCGGCGCTTGAGACGCAGGAGAACCGCATCGTCGTGGCGCGGAGCGATTTCGTGAGACTCGCCCGCGCCTACAATCTCTCGATCAGCAGCATTCCAGGCCGCTGGCTGACGCGCGCCTTCCTCGGGCAGCAGCCGCTCATGGTCGAGAGCTTCGAGGTGCCCAGCAGCGGCTGACGGCGGCCTCGCGCCTCAGCGTCCCTGGGTCGCGAGGATCTTCAGGGCAAAGGCGCCGAAGAGCCCGGCGAAGGCGAAATCCAGCCCGCGCATGATGCGCGGGCTGTTCTTCAGGGCGCGCACCACCTTGTCGGCCGCGAAGATGAGCAGCACCGCGAGCGGCAGCGAGAAGGCGATGAAGTAGAGGCCGAGGAAGACGAGCTTGGCCGAGGCGTGCGGATCGCTGGCGGCGACGAACTGCGGCAGGAAGGTCACGAAGAACAGCACGATCTTCGGGTTGGTGAGATTGACACCGATACCGAGCAGGAAGGTGCGCCTGAAGGAGGCCGGTGGACGCGAGCCTTCCTTGACGTTGAGCGCCGAGCCGTTGCGAACCGCGTCCACCGCGAGCCACAGGAGATAGAGCGCGCCGACCACCTTGAGGATGGTGAAGGCGGTTGCCGAGGCTGCGAGCAGGGCCGAGATGCCGAGGGCAGCGAGCAGCGTGTGCACGCAGCAGCCGGTGAGGGCCCCGAGCATGGCCGCGATGCCGGAGCGGCGCCCCTCGGCCATTGTCTTGGCCAGGAAGAGGCTCATGTCCGGCCCGGGCGTGACGAACAGCACGAAACAGGCGAGCGAATAGGCGAGAAGGACGGCAGGTTCAGGCAGGAAGGTCATGGGACACCTCGGGGCGGCCCACGTCACGGTTTTTCTGCGGCCCGCCACGATCCGCATGTTTATCAGCAAGCGGGCGAGACGCTAACCTCTCCCTTCACATGTGGAGGTCGAATCGTGACGCCATCTCGCCCTCTCCGGTCGCTTCTCGCCGCCGCTTCCATCGCCCTTGCGGTGCCGCTCGCCCACGCCCAGCAGCCAGCGGCGACGCCCCCGGCCGGCCAGCCCATCATCTCGGCCCAGGCGCGGCTGCTGCCGGTCATTGCGCCGAACGGCATGGTCTCCTCACAGGAAGCCCAGGCAACGCGCATCGGCGTCGAGGTGCTTCGCAAGGGCGGCAACGCGGTTGACGCGGCGGTCGCGGTCGGCTTCGCGCTCGCCGTCACCCTGCCGCGGGCGGGCAATCTCGGCGGCGGCGGCTTCATGCTGGTGCATCTGGCCGACCGCAACGAGACCGTCGCCATCGACTATCGCGAGAGCGCGCCCGCGGCTGCGCACCGCGACATGTTCCTCGACGAGAAGGGCGAGCCGGACCCGAAGAAGTCGCGCGATTCGGGCCTCGCCGTCGGCGTGCCGGGCACCGTCAGGGGCCTCGCCTACGCGCTCGAGAAGTATGGCTCGGGCAAATTCACCCTCGCCGATCTCGTGGCACCAGCCGAGCGGCTGGCGCGCGAGGGCATCCTGGTGGAGGACGACCTTGCCGATTCCCTGCCACAGGCCGCGGCGCGCCTCGGCCGCGATCCGGCCACTGCCGCCATCTTCCTGAAGGACGGACGACCCTTCCGCCGCGGCGAGCGCCTCGTGCAGACCGATCTTGCCGACACGCTCGCAGCCATCGCCAGGGGCGGGCCGGACGCTTTCTACCGCGGTCCGGTGGCCGAGAAGATCGTCGCCTCCGTCAGGGCGGCAGGCGGCGTCATGACGGTGGACGATCTCGCCCGCTATCGGGTCATCGAGCGCAAGCCCGTGCGCGGCACCTATCGGGGCTACGAGGTGGTTTCCATGCCGCCGCCCAGCTCCGGTGGCGTGCATCTCGTCCAGATCCTCAACATCCTCGAGGGGTTCGACCTCGCCGCCATGGGCGCCGGCAGCGCGGATGCCCTGCATATCCTGGCCGAGGCGATGAAGCCGGCCTATGCCGACCGCGCCGCCTGGCTCGGCGACCCCGACCGCGTCGACGTGCCGGTCAGGGGGCTCACCTCAAAGCTCTATGCCGACAGCCTGCGCATCGCCATGGACAAGGACCGCGCCCGCCCCGCCGAGGAAGTGAAGGCGGGTGACCCGCTGCCCTACGAGAGCGACCAGACGACCCACTTTTCCGTCGTCGACAAGGACGGCAACGCCGTCTCCAACACCTACACGCTCAACTTCTCCTACGGCGCCGGTTTCGTCGCAGCCGGCACCGGCGTCCTCCTGAACAACGAGATGGACGACTTCGCTGCCAAGGTCGGCGCGCTCAACGCCTATGGCCTCGTCGGCGGCGAGACCAACAGCGTCGCTCCCGGCGCGCGCCCGCTCTCGTCCATGACGCCGACCTTCCTGTTCAAGGACGGCAAGCTGGCACTCGTCACCGGCAGCCCAGGCGGCAGCCGCATCATCACCACGGTGCTGCAGGTCATCGTCAACGTGGTCGACTTCGGCATGAACATCGCCGAGGCGGTCGTGGCGCCGCGCATTCACCACCAGTGGCAGCCTGACCGGCTGCTCGTCGAGAGCGGCCTGTCCCCCGACACGCTGCGAATCCTCGCCGCCCGCGGTCAGAAGGTCACGGTCGGCGCCACATCGGGCTCGGCCAACTCGATCATGGTGACGCCGGAGGGGCTGGCCGGCGTATCCGACACGCGCCAGCGCGGCACGCTCGCGGCCGGGTACTGACCTGCACCTGTGTTAAAGGCCAGGACTCTTGGCTGCGCCGAGGATCGTCCCCGGCGCCTCGCTGGTGCCCCGCTGCAGGATGAGCACGTAGCCGTCGCAGCCGTCCGGGCGGGCGATGTCCTGCGGCAGCATGAAGGTGGCCTCGCGGCCGTACCACTTGCCCACCTTCAGGATGCCGCGCACCACGTTGGTGTAGACCGCCTGGCGGCCGGTGTTCTCGCCGCGGCCGATCTTCACGCGCTCGCGGCGCTTGACCGGCATCAGCCACAGCACGCCCTTCGGCGGGCCCTTCGCCGCCTCCTCGTCGGAGGCGGCGGCATCCACCGGGCCGGCGTCGTCCGCGAGATCCGGAGCGGCGGGGACGGAGACACGCACCGTCGTCTCGTCGGAGAAGATGGTGAGCGGCACGCTCATAGCGCCACCTTCCTTCGCGGCGGCGAGCGCTGCCTCAACCGCCTTGCGGTCCGAGCCGATGGCATGGCGCTGGCCGTCGATGACCATCTGCGGCGTGTAGACCTGCCGGTCGCCCCGCTGCTCGGCATAGGCGCGCTGGCGCGCCGTGTAGGCGGCGCTGGCGAGCGTGTCCTTCCAGCCGAGATAGTCCCAGTAGTCCACGGGCAGCGTCAGGGCGACGAGACCGGCATCACCGGCCAGCTCGCCGAGCAGCGCGTCGGCCGGCGGGCAGGACGAGCAGCCCTGGCTCGTGAACAGTTCCACGACGCCGCGAATCGCATTTTCCGCCCGGGCGTTATCTCGGGTGGCAGCAGTGAGCACGACGGTGGCGAGGACGAGGCTGGCGACCCAGCGCTTCATGAAGACCGATCCCTCTTCAGAGGGCCACAATGAAGCGCAAGCCGCGTCGTTGCGGAAGTCACTTTGCCTTGATCGCGGGGCAGGCCCGGCGTCATTTCACCGGAACCCGCCAGCGGCGGTGCATCCACAGCCACTGCTCCGGGTGCTCGCGCACCCAGCCCTCGACCACGGCCGTCATGGTGGCCATCGCGCCCTCGACGTCGATCTGTCCGTCCGCGTCGCGCGGCAGCTCGATGGGGGGCGTAAGCTCCAGGCGGAAGCGATGGCCCGGCAGGCGGATCACCCGCACGCCATGGACCGGGCAGTCGAAACGCCGGGCGAACTTGCCAAGGATCGGATTCGTCTTGGCTGGCCGGCCGAAGAAGGGCACGGTGACACCGCGGGTGAAATGCTGGTCGATCAGCATGCCGAGGTGGCCACCGCGCTCCAGCACGCTCTGCATGGCGAAGGCCGCGCCCTGGCGCGCGGCCTCGAGCCCGCCCATCGTGCGGCTGCGCACCTCGTGCACCACGCGCGCGACGGCCGGTGTGTTCGGGGCGCGGAAGACGGCCGTGGCGTCGAGGCCGTAGCGGGCGGCGCAGATCGCCGGCAGCTCCCAGTTGGCGAGATGGGCGGAGAAGATGATGCCCGGCTTGCCGTCGTCACGCAGGGCCTCGAAATGCTCGATACCCTTCACCTCCACCCGCGCGTCCGGCTTCGGGTTGAAGTGGTCGTAGTCGAAGAGCACGTCGAGATGGGCATATTCGGCGCCGGTGCGGCCCAGGTTCTCCCACGCCCCGCGCACGATGGCGCGGATCTCGGCCTCGCTCTTTTCCGGAAAGGCGGCGCGCGCGTTGGCGAGTCCTATGCGGTGCACCGGCAGGAGGGGGCCGATGGTGCGCGCGATGGCGCCGCCGAGGTTGCTCGCCCGCTCGGGCCCGAGCAGGCGCAGGAAGCCGAAGACGGCCCGCACGAGGCCGATCATCACGCCCTCGGCGACCGCGAGCCCGGCACGCTTGAGCATGGAAAACGGCCTCACCCGTGCGTCCCTCCGCCTGCTGGCGGCCGGGCCGGTGCCATACGCCCCACCTTCGGCCGCATCGTCAGAAGCGCACCAGGATCTTGCCGAAAACCTTGCGGCTCTCGAGCCGCTCCAGCCCCTGTGCGAAATTCTCGAGCGGGAAGACCGTGTCGATGACCGGGGTGAGGCCGGCGGCCATCTTGTCGAGCGATTCGCGGATGTTGCGCATCGAGCAGCCGAACGACCCGAAGATGCGGTACTGCTGCTGGAAAAGCTGCATCAGGTTCATGGTCGTCGACACGCCCGAGGTCGAGCCGCAGGTGACGAGCCGTCCGCCACGCTTGAGGCAGAGCAGCGAGCCGTTCCACGTATCCGCGCCCACGTGCTCGAAGACGACGTCGACGCCCTTGCGCTTCGTGAGGCGCCTGACCTCGCCCTCGAACCGGTCCTTGCGGTAGTTGATGACGTAGTCGGCGCCGAGCGCCCTGGCCTTTTCGCCCTTCTCGTCGTCGCCGACCGTGGTGAAGACGGTGCAGCCGATGGCCTTGGCCATCTTGATGGCGGCTGTGCCGATGCCCGAGCCGCCGGCATGGACGAGCACGCTCTCGCCCGGCTCCAGCCGCGCGTTGTCGAAGAGCATGTGCTGCACGGTGCCGAAGGCGATGGGGGCGCAGGCCGCATCCTCCAGGGAGACCTCGTCCGGCACCTTGACGACCAGCCGCTGCGGCATGTTGACGAAATCGCAGGCGAAGCCGTCGATGTGGAAGCCCATGATGCCGCCGACGTTCTCGCACAGGTTGTCACGGCCCTGGACGCAGGCCCGGCAATGGCCGCAGGTGCGCGCACCGTACATGACGACCCGGTCGCCCACATCGACATGCGTCACGTCCTCGCCGATGGCGACCACCGCGCCGGCGGCCTCGGCCCCGACGATGAGCGGCATCTTGCGCCGGGCGAAGGCCATACCGCGGAAGCCCCACACGTCGATGTGGTTGAGCCCGACGGCGTGAACGCGGATCTGCACCTCGCCGGGGCCGGGATGCGGCGGGTTGTCCACCTCCTCCAGCCTCAGGTCGCGGTCGCCGTGGAGCCTTAGTGCGCGCATGAGCCTCGTCGTCTCTTCAACTCAACAATGTGGTTCCGGCGTGTGCCGCCTCAGCGGTGCACGCCGATCTGTGCGGTGAGCCCACCGTCGATCGGCAGGACAGCCCCCGTGATATAGCCCGCCGGCTCCGAGAAAAGGAAGGCGACGAGACCAGCGACCTCCTCCGGCCGGGCAAAGCGGCCGGTGGGGATCTGCTTTTCCATGCTGGCGCGGTAGGCTGCGTAGGGCGCCATCATGTCGGTGTCGATGAAGCCCGGCGCCACGTAGTTGACGGTGACACCGCGCTTCGCCGTCTCGACCGCGAGCGTGCGGATGTAGCTGAGCAGAGCACCCTTGGAGGCCGCGTAGGCCGCATTGCCGGGGTTGCCCTGCAGCGCCGCGACCGAGCCGATGACGACGATGCGCCCGGCCCGGGCGCGCAGCATCGAGCGCATCAGGCTCTTGGCGAGCTGGGTCAGCGACCAGAAGTTGACCTGCATCGCCGCCTCGGCCCTGTCCTGAACCATCATGGCGGCCAGCGCGTCATAGGACTGGCCGGCGTTGTGGACGAGGCCGTAATAGGTTGTCTCCTCGGCGGTCGTGCAGAAGGCGTCGAGCGCCGCGCGGTCGGCGAGGTCGAGCGCGAGGGCGCGCACGGAGCGGCCGGGATGGGCCGTCTCGAGCTCGGCGGCGAGCGCTTCGGCGGCTGCGGACGAGGCCCGGTAGGTGAAGTCGACGTCGAAGCCCTGCGCCACGAGCGCACGCACAATGGCGCCGCCGACGCCCTTGGCGCCGCCGGTAACGAGGACACGCCTTGCCGTTTCGTCGCTCATGCCGGTTCCGCCGCGAAGACGAGGCAGGTGTTCTGCCCGCCGAAGCCGAAGGAGTTGGAGAGCACGCGGCCGACCTTCGCGTCGCGCGCCACGTTCGGCACCACGTCGAGCGGAATCGTCGGGTCGGGCACCTTGTAGTTGATGGTCGGCGGAATGCGCCCCTCGCTGATGGTGAGCAGCGAGAACACCGCCTCGATGGCGCCCGCCGCCGTCAGCGTGTGCCCGATCATCGACTTGTTGGACGAGATCGGCACCTCGCGCATGCGCTCGCCCATGACGGCGAGGCAGCCCATCGACTCCATCTTGTCGTTCTCCGGCGTCGAGGTGCCGTGCGCGTTGATGTAGTCGATGTCATCCGGGGTCAGCCCGGCGTCCGCGATGGCCTCGCGCATGGCGGCGATGGCGGGTGCCCCGTCCGGGCTCGAGCGTGTGCGGTGGAAGCCGTCGCCCTTCTCGCCGCAGCCGAGGATGAAGCCGAGGATCTTCGCCCCGCGCGCCAGCGCATGGTCGTAGTCCTCCAGCACCAGCGCCGCGGCGCCCTCACCCATGACGAAGCCGTCGCGGTTCTTGGAGAAGGGCTTGGCGGCCTCCTCCGGCGGGTCGTTCTGCGTCGACAGAGCCGAGAGCAGGGAGAAGCGGATGAGCGATTCCGGATTCACCGAGCCGTCCGTGCCGATGGCGAGCGCTGCCTGCACCTCGCCGCGGCGGATGGCCTCGACGCCGAGCTGGATGGCCGTGGCGCCCGAGGAGCAGGCAGTGGACAGCGAGATGGGCGAGCCCTTGGTGCCGAATCGCTCCTGGATGCGGGCCGCCACGGTGCCGAAAAGGAACAGCTCGTGCCAGGCCCTGAAGCGGCCCGTGCGCGCGCCGGCGAGCAGGGTGCCATAGTCGGTCTCGCCGTTACGCCCGCCGGCCTCGGCCAGCGCCTCGCGCTGCGGCCATTCCATCTCAACCGGCGGCACGGCCATGAACAGCGCGCCCGGGAAGTCGCCCGGCCGGCCAATGGCGGCCTGACCCACGGCCTCGGCCGCCGCGCGCAGCGCCAGCTGCTCGGAGAGGGCGGGCGCACAGAACGGTTCGGCGGGGATGAAGTCCACCGTGCCGGCGATGGTGGTGCGCAGGTTCTCGGTGGAAAAGCGCGTAATGCGGTGGATGCCGGAGCGCCCGGCGGTGAGCGCCGCCCAGTTGTCGGCCTTGCCCTCGCCGAGCGAGGTGACGACGCCCATGCCCGTCACGACGACGAGGGGGCGTCCGTGCTTGTCCCTGTGTGGCGCGGCCATTGCTGTCTCCGCTCAGATACGCTCGACGAGGGCGAGGCCCTCGCCGCGGGCGTGCCCGACGCTGGTCACCGCCGCCTGCCGCGCGTCGCCGCGGTGCAGGAGGGCCGCCGCCAGCGCGACGCCGGCAGGAAACTGCGGCTCCAGCATGTTGCCGAAGAGGTCGCCGGTCGAGATGCGCCGTGCGCCGCCCGTGCGCCGGTCGAGCACCGCCTGCTCCTCGCCCGTGACGCCGGCAACACCCGTGGCGCCGGAGACGACGAGTCCGTCCCGGGGGTCGAAGGCGGCTGCAGCAGCGAAGAGGCCGTCGAGCGACTCGCCGGCCGCGCCCGGCGTGCGGCGAACCTGGTCGGCACACACGTAGGTGAGGCGGGCAAGGGGCCTCGCCCCGCGTGCCTCGGCATGCTCGCGCGCCTCGAGCACGAGGAAGGCGGCGCCGCTGCCGGGAATGAAGCCACCGCCCTTCGCCTCGCGTTCCCAGACGCCCGCGAAGCCGTCCTTCCACAGGAGGCCGGCCATCTCGTAGACGAGCAGCACGTCCGGCCGCTCTGCGTTGTAGGAGCCGCCGACGAGGAAGATGTCGCCCTGGTTCGCGGCGATGCGCGCCTTGGCGATGCGCAGCGCGTCGACGCCGGCCTGCTCCTCGCCCATGAAGGTGCGCGTTGCGCCCGTGACCCCATGCACGATGGAGATGTTGCCGGCGAGCAGGTTCGACAGCTGGGCAAGGAAGAGCGTCGGCCGCAGGTCGCTCATCAGCCGCTCGTTGAGGAAGGCACCAGGATCCGCCGCCTGCGGCAGTCCGGTGAGCACCTGGCTGTCGACCTGGTAGTCACGCTCGCCACCGCCGGCGGCGCAGATGAGGTGGATCCGGCCGAGGAGCTCCTTGTCCCCCTTGAGGCCGGCATCGTCGAGGGCGAGCCCGGCCGCGTAGACGCCGAGCCTCTGCCAGGCCTCCATCTGCCGCTGGTCAGACTTCTTCGGGATTTGCCGCTCCCATTCGAGCGGCACCACCGGATGCACCAGATAGGGCTTGAAGCGTTCCGTATCGACCACACCCGGACGGCCAGCGTCGATGGCGGCCAGATGCGCCTCGATGCCTTCGCCGAGATTGGAGACGATACCGATGCCGGTGACGAGGACCTCGCGCGTCATGTCATGACTCCGGGGCAGGCGCGTCGGGCGCAAGGCCGATCGTGCGGGCCTGCTCGCGCATGCGGTCTGACAGTCCCTCGGGGAAGGGGAGCATGCGGAACATGAGCTCAGCGTCGCAGATGCCCTTGCCGCCGCTTGCGATCTTCGCCTTGGTCACGGCATAGCCGGACCCCTGGTGGATGCGCCTTGCCTCGATGACGAGCGGCGCGCCTGGCCCGACAAAGGAACGGAACTTCGCCTTCTCCACGCCGGCGAGAAAGGGCATGTGCGTGAAGCGCGTCAGCGCCAGGATGAGATAGCCCGAAGCCTGCGCCATCGTCTCGGTGAGCAGGACGCCCGGCATCAGCGGATGGTCCGGAAAATGCCCCTCGAAGACAGGGCTCTCCATCGGCACCGTCGAATGGGCCTCGAGCCGCTCGCCCGCCTCGTCGAAGTGGGCGACACGGTCGATCATCTGGAAATATTCGAGGCGCATGGGTTCTTCGGGTTCCGGCGGTCCCGGCGCCGCGACGGAGGCGCGCTGCCGGGGGAAAGGCGTGTTCAGGCGTGCGTCAGGCTTTGGCGGCGACGAGCTCGTCGATGCGCGCGCAAAGGTTCTTCAGCACGAAATATTCCTCGGCAGGCACCTTGCCCTCGTTGACTTCCTGCGTCCAAGTCTCGAGCGGCAGCTTGATGCCGAACGCCTTATCGATGGCGAAGGCGATGTCGAGAAAGGCGAGCGAGTCGACACCGAGATCGTCGATCGCGTGACTCTCGGGCGTGATCTGCTCACGGGGAATGTCGCACGTCTCCGAGATGATGCCGGCGACGGTCTCGAAAGTGGAAGCCATCGCTTCTCTCTCCTGTCTGTTTGCGGCGGGGCGGAGCAGCGGTCGCGGATGGGCACCCCGACATCCGCCGAACGCAGGTTCCGTTGAAAGCGGTTCCCTATACATGAGCGCCGGCGGTTGTCCAACCGCCGGCGTCGTTGTCCTCCATAAACCCGCTGCCGGCCACTGTGCAAGCGCCGGCAAGCCGGGCCCGGATCAGGCCGCGAGCTGGCGCAGCACGTAATGCAGGATGCCGCGGTTCCTGAAGTACTCGAGCTCGTCGAGGGTGTCGATACGGCAGGTCAGCGGCACAGTCTTGACCGTGCCGTCGGCGAAGGTGATCTCGGCCTGCAGCGTCTGGCGCGGCTTGAGGCCGTCGGCGATGCCGCGGATGGTCACCGTCTCGTCGCCCTTGAGCCCGAGCGTCTGCCACGAGGTGCCCTCCTCGAAGACGAGCGGCAGCACGCCCATGCCGACGAGGTTGGAGCGGTGGATGCGCTCGAAGCTCTGGGCGATCACGGCGCGCACGCCGAGCAGGTTGGTGCCCTTGGCCGCCCAGTCGCGCGAGGAGCCGGTGCCGTACTCGCGGCCGGCGAAGACGACGAGCGGCACACCCTCGGCCTTGTACTTCATGGCTGCGTCGTAGATCGGCAGGCGCTCGCCATCCGGCCAGTGGAGGGTGTAGCCGCCCTCGACCACGTTGCCCGCCTCGTCCTTCACCATCTGGTTCTTGATGCGGATGTTGGCGAAGGTGCCTCGCATCATGACCTCATGGTTGCCGCGGCGCGTGCCGTACTGGTTGAAGTCGGCGACTGCCACGCCGTGCTCGATGAGATACTTGCCGGCCGGGCTCGCCGCCTTGATGGAGCCGGCAGGCGAGATGTGGTCGGTCGTGATCGAATCGAGGAAGAGGCCCAGGATGCGCGCGCCCACGATGTCGCTCGGCGCCTCGGGCGTCTTGCTCATGCCGACGAAGTAGGGCGGATTGGCGACGTAGGTCGACTTGCTGTCCCAGGCGTAGGTCTGCCCGGTCGGCGCGTCGATCTTCTGCCAGTTCTCGTCACCCTTGAAGACGTCCGCATACTTGGAGCGGAACATCTCGTTGGTGATGTAGGCGTCGATGAACTGCTGGATCTCCTGCGGCGACGGCCAGATGTCCTTGAGGAAGACGGGCTGGCCGTCCGAGCCCGTGCCGAGCGGCTCGGTGGTGAGGTCCACCTGCATGGAACCGGCGATCGAGTACGCGACGACGAGGGGCGGGGAGGCGAGATAGTTCGCCTTCACGTCCGGGTTGACGCGGCCCTCGAAGTTGCGGTTGCCGGACAGCACCGCCGCGGCGACAAGGTCGGCCTCGTTGATGGTCTTCGAGATCGGCGCCTCGAGCGGGCCAGAGTTGCCGATGCAGGTCGTGCAGCCAAAGCCGACGAGGTTGAAGCCCATGGCGTCGAGGTCGGCCTGCAGGCCGGACTTGGCGAGATACTCTGCCACCACCTGCGAGCCGGGCGCGAGCGAGGTCTTGACCCACGGCTTCGGCTTCAGGCCCTTTTCACGCGCCTTGCGGGCGAGGAGGCCGGCGCCGATGAGCACGCTCGGGTTCGAGGTGTTGGTGCAGGAGGTGATCGCCGCGATGACGACAGCGCCGTGACCGAGTTCGAAGGTGTCGCCGCGCAGGTTGGAGGACGGCGCGGTCTTGGTGGCCTCGCCCGGCTTCTTGAACTCGTTCTCGAGCGAGGCGAGGAAGCCGGCCTTGGCGTCGGCCAGCGTCACGCGGTCCTGCGGACGCTTGGGGCCGGCGAGCGAAGGCACCACGTCGCCGAGGTCGAGCTCCAGCGTGTCGGTGAACACCGGGTAGGGTGTGCCCTCCTCGCGGAACATGCCCTGCACGCGGGTGTACTCGCCGACGAGCGCGATACGGTCGGCGTCGCGGCCCGTCTTCTCGAGATAGCGCAGCGTCTCGGCATCGACCGGGAAGAAGCCGCAGGTCGCGCCATATTCCGGCGCCATGTTGGCGATGGTGGCCTTGTCCTCGAGCGTCATGTGCGCGAGGCCGGGGCCATAGAACTCGACGAACTTGCCGACGACCCCCTTCTTGCGCAGCATCTGGGTGACGGTGAGCACGAGGTCCGTCGCCGTCACGCCCTCCTTCAGGCGGCCAGTGAGCTTGAAGCCGATGACCTCGGGCAGCAGCATGGACAGGGGCTGGCCGAGCATGGCGGCCTCGGCCTCGATGCCGCCGACGCCCCAGCCGAGCACGCCGAGGCCGTTGACCATCGTGGTGTGCGAATCGGTGCCGACGAGCGTGTCAGGATAGGCCACCGTCTCGCCGCCCTCGGTCTTCGTCCAGACGGTCTGGGCGAGATACTCGAGGTTGACCTGGTGGCAGATGCCGGTGCCGGGCGGCACGACGCGGAAGTTGTTGAAGGCGCTCTGGCCCCACTTCAGGAAGCGGTAGCGCTCCTGATTCTGCTCATACTCGCGTGCCACGTTCTGGGCGAGCGCGGAAGACGAACCGAAGAAATCGACGACCACCGAATGGTCGATGACGAGATCGACCGGCACGAGCGGGTTGATGCGCGTCGGATCACCGCCCAGCTGCTTCATGGCATCGCGCATGGCCGCAAGATCCACCACCGCCGGCACGCCGGTGAAGTCCTGCATCAGCACGCGCGCCGGGCGGAAGGCGATCTCGCGCCCCGCGGCCCCCTTGTTGACCAGCCACTCCTTGACCGCGACGATGTCATCCTTCGTCACGGAGCGCCCGTCCTCGAAACGCAGCAGGTTCTCGAGCAGCACCTTCATCGAGAAGGGCAGGCGCGAGATGCCCTCGAGGCCGTTCTTCTCCGCTTCCGCCAGGGAGTAATAGGTGTAGGTCTTGCCGCCGACGGTCAGCGTCTTGCGGCTTTTGAAACTGTCGATGGTCGTCACGGCGGGATCCTCACATCACGGATGATCGAACTAGAGGTTCGTTCGGCCGATGCGCGAAGTGCGCGCGCCGCTCCGGGGGCGCCCGGGGATCCACGCGACGAGGCGCGCGGCGCAGCCACCGGTCATATAGAGAATTTTCCTGCGTTCCGCTACACGGACGACAATCATTCTAAAGAAGGCAGGCATGCGGGAGAGGCGGGCTCATGCGCATTTCGGTTGAGGGGCTGGCCTGCCGGCGCGGGGAACGCCTCCTGTTCAGCAACCTCTCGTTCTCGCTCGCGAGCGGGGAGGCGCTTGTCGTGACGGGCCGCAACGGCGCCGGCAAGTCGAGCCTCATCGCCATGCTCGCCGGCCGCCTCGCGCCCGCGGCCGGGGAAATCCGGGCGGAGGGCATCGGCGAGGCGACGCTCGCCGAGGTCACCAACCACGTCGGCCACAAGGAGGGGCTGAAGGCGGCCCTGACCGCCGAGGAGAACCTTGCCTTCGCCCGCGCCATGCTGGGCCGGCCGCGGATGTCGCCGCGCGAGGCGCTCGCCCGCGTGGGCCTCGCCCGCGCTGCGGACCTGCCGGCGGGCTACCTGTCCGCCGGGCAGCGGCGACGCGTCGCGCTCGCGCGGCTCTTCGTCTCCCATCGCCCGCTGTGGCTCCTCGACGAGCCGACCTCCGCCCTCGACGCGGCCTCGCAGGCCCGGCTCGCCGGGATCATGCGCGAGCACCTGGCGGAAGGCGGTCTCATCATCGCCGCCACCCATGCGCCGCTCGGGCTGGAGGGGGCGAAGACGCTGGACATCGACGCCCACGCTCCGGGTTCGGGCGCGTCCGGCGCCGTGCAGGGAGATGAGGCATGAGAGCGGTGCGGCTGGAGCCCGGCCTGGCGGTTTCGCGCCATTGCGCACGGCGCGAATGCGCGAACACGGAAGCGGCCTGACATGACGCGTGCCTTCCTTGCCCTCGTCCTGCGCGATCTGCGGCTCGCCGCCCGTGTCGGCGGCAGCGGCGCCATGGGGCTCGTCTTCTTCCTGATGCTGGTGGCCGTCGTGCCTTTCGCGCTCGGCCCGGATCTCAACCTTCTCTCCCGCATAGGCCCGGCGCTGCTGTGGTTCTCGGCCGTGCTCGCCACGCTCATCGGGCTCGACCGGCTGTTCCAGACCGACGTCGAGGACGGCGCCATCGACCTCATCCTGGCGAGCGACACGCCGCTCGAGGTGCTGGTGGCGGCCAAGGGCGTGGCCCACTGGCTGACCACGGGCCTGCCGCTCGCGCTGTGCGCGCCGCTCTTCGGCCTGCTGCTCGCCCTGACGCCGCAGGCGATGCTGGCCGTGGCGGCAACCCTTCTCGTCGGCACGCCGGCGCTGACCTTCATCGGTGCGGTGGGGGCGGCGCTCACGGCCTCGCTTGGGCGCGGCGGGCTGCTGCTCGCCATCCTCGTCATGCCGCTGATGGTGCCGACCCTCATCTTTGGTGTCTCGGCGGCAAATGCGGCGACAGCCGCCACCGTCGGCTTCCTCACGCCCTTTCTCGTCCTTGTTGCCCTCTCCCTTGTCGCGATCGTGATCGGCACCTTCGCCGCTGCCGCGGCCCTGCGGCAGGGCGCGTGACGAAGCGCCCAATTGCGGCCACGATCGCGCGACGTTAGATCAGGCGGAGGGATCCGCATCTGCGGTCCCCGGAGCCATCCCTCGAATTCTGGAACGAACGACCGCGTGCCGCGCCTCACGAGCCTCTGGAACCTCGCCAATCCGACGCGCTTTCTCGGCCTCGCCGACAGGTTGCTGCCGTGGCTCGCCGCGCTCGCGGCCGTCCTGCTCGCCGTCGGGCTCTACCTCTCCTTCTTTGTGGCGCCGCCGGACTACCAGCAGGGCGAGACGGTGCGCATCATGTTCGTCCACGTGCCCGCCGCGTGGCTCGGCCTGTTCATGTACGTGATGATGAGCGCCTCGGCGCTCGGCACGCTCGTGTGGCGCCACCCGCTTGCCGACGTTGCGCAGAAGGCTGCAGCGCCCATCGGAGCCGCCTTCACCTTCGTCTGCCTCGTCACCGGCTCGCTCTGGGGCAAGCCGATGTGGGGCACGTGGTGGGTGTGGGACGCGCGGCTCACCTCCGTCCTCGTGCTCTTTCTCATGTATCTCGGCATCATCGCCCTGTGGCGGGCCGTGGACGACCCCGCCCGGGCGGCGCGGGCCGTGGCTGTGCTGACACTCGTCGGCGTCGTCAACATCCCCATCATCAAGTTCTCGGTGGACTGGTGGAGCACGCTGCACCAGCCGGCGGCGGTCTTCCGCATCGACGGGCCCACCATCCATCCCTCGATGTTGTGGCCACTCCTCGTCATGGCCGTCGCCTTCACGGTCCTCGCCATCGCCCTGCACCTTGCCGGCATGCGCAACGAGATCCTGCGCCGGCGCGTGCGCAGCCTGCGACTGATGGAGGCCGAGCAGCTCGACGCAGGCGTCGAGCCGGCTGCGGGAGCTGCCCGATGAACGATCCTCACACCGGCTTCATCGTCGCGAGCTATGCCCTGACCACGCTCGTCGTCGGCGGGCTCGTGCTGCGCGCCGTCTTCGACCATCGCGCCCTGCGGCGTGCCATTGCGCAGCTTGAGGCTCGCGGCGTGCGCCGTCGGTCGGCCCGCCGGGAGAAGGCGCGATGAGCGACCCTCGGAACGGCATCGCCGCCGAGGCCGAAGCGGCGTCTCCCGAGGTGCGCCGCCGCCGGCTCATCCTCCTCATTCCCCTCGTGGTTTTCCTGCTGCTGGCGGGGCTCTTCCTCGTGCGCCTCTTCTCGGGCGACCCCTCGCGGGTGCCCTCGGCGCTGATCGGTCGTCCGGTGCCCACCTTCTCCCTGCCGCCGCTCGACGGCCTGACCGGAGCGAACGGCGCGCCGGTGCCCGGCTTTTCCGACGCGGACCTGAAGCGGGGCGAGGTCACTGTCGTCAATGTCTGGGCGTCCTGGTGCGCGCCCTGCCGGCAGGAGCATCCGCTGCTGATGGAGCTCGCGGCCCAGCCGGGCGTGCGCCTCCTCGGCCTCAACTACAAGGACAATCCCGAGAATGCGCGCCGCTTCCTCGGCGCCCTCGGCAACCCCTTCAGTGCGGTAGGCGTCGACGAGAGCGGCCGCGCCGCCATCGACTGGGGGGTCTACGGCGTGCCGGAGACGTTCATCGTCGGCCCGGACGGCACCATCCGGCACAAGCACATCGGCCCGTTGACGCCGGACAGCCTGAGCGGAACCTTTCTGCCTGCGCTGCGAGCAGCGCAGCAACACTAGGGGGAGCGATGGCGCCAGCGCCGGTGAATGGCAGCGATCGTCTGCTGCTCGAGGCCGACCTGTCGGCCGAGCGGGCTGCAAGCGTGGTGCGCATGGCCATCGCCGTCGCGCTGCTCGGTACGGTGGAGATCGTCCTCAAGCGCAGCAACAACATCTCCCTGCTCGACCTCACGGAGGCGCGCAACCAGGCGAGGGCGACGCTCGCCCTGCTCTTCTTCGCGGGCCTTGTCGTCTACCTTCTCGTGAAGTTCGGCCGCTGGCGGCCGTGGATGGCCTATGTGACGGTGACGGTCGACGTTGTCGTCCTCGTCGGAAGCCTCCTCGCCGACCTGCGCGACATGGGCCTGCCGGTGGCCTTCATGAGCATGTTCCCGGTGGTCGGCGTCTTCCCCTTGCTCCTCGCCGTCAGCGCCCTGCGCATTCGCCCCGGCGTGCAGTTCTATGCCCTCTGCCTGATGCTGGCCGGCCTCGCACTCGTCATTGGCGTGGGAGGGGCGCGCACGCCGCCGCTTCCGGAGGTCCTCCTGCACGACATGGGGATGTTCTACTCCCTGCCGGCGAACACGGCCCGGGCCGCCATGTTCGCCCTCGGCGGGGCGGCGCTTGTCCTCGCCACGCTGCGCGGCCGGCGCCTGCTCCACCAGGCGGTGGAGGAGACGACGCGCCGGCTCAACCTGGCGCGCTATCTGCCCGCCGAGCTGGTGCCGGTGCTGTCGAGCGACAACATTGAGGAGCTGCGCACCGGGCGTCGTGCCGAGGTGGCGCTCGTCTTCATCGACATCCGCGGCTCCACCGCCATGGGCGAGGCCATGAGCCCGGCGGCACTGACGAGCTTCATCGGCGCCTTCCGGGCCCGCGTCACGCGCGCGGCGCGCCAGCACGGCGGTGTCATCGACAAGTTCATCGGCGACGGTGCCTTCATCATCTTCGGCCTGCCGCAGACCGGCGGCGACGACGCGGCGCGGGCGCTCGCCTTCTGCCGCTCCATGCTGGCCTCGATCGACGAATGGAACGCCCTGCGCAAGGCAGCCGATACCGCGCCCGTGGCCGTGGGCATGGGCGTCCATTTCGGCACGGCCTTCGTCGGCGCGATTGGCGACGAGCAGCGCCTCGAATTCACCGTCATGGGCGATGCCGTCAACGTCGCGGCCCGGCTCGAGGATGCTGCCAAGGCCTTCGAGGTGTCGCTGGTTGCCTCGCGCGATGTGCTGGCAGCGGCGGGCGAGGATCCGGAGCAGCCGGGCTCGCCATGGCGCAGCCTCGGCACCCAGGCCTTGCGCGGGCGCAGCGAGGCGATGCCGATCTATACGCTCGCCGGCAGCGAGCACTGAGCGGGAGCCGGCATCACGACCGCTCGTCCTTCTCCGCCGGACTGTGGCGCATGATGAGCGGCGTCTGCGCGAGGGCGAAGGCGAGCGTGATGGGCATCACGCCGAAGACCTTGAAACTCACCCAGAAATCCGTCGACTGCGTACGCCAGACGACCTCGTTGAGCACCGCGAGAAAAAGAAAGAAGAGACCCCAGCGCAGCGTCAGCTTGCGCCAGCCCTCGGCATCGAGCTCGAAAACGCTGTCGAGCACGAAGCCGAGCAGGGACTTGCCGAAGGCCAGGCCGCCGAGCAGCACCACGCCAAACAGGGTGTTCACGATGGTCGGCTTGAGCTTGATGAACAGCTCATCGTGCAGCACGAGCGTCAGCGTGCCGAAGACGAGCACGACGATGCCCGAGACGAGCGGCATGATCGGCAGCTTGCGAACGAGCCGGTAGTGGATGGCAAGCGCCACCAGCGTCGCCACCATGAAGACCGCCGTTGCGGTGAAGATGCCGGCCTGCTCGCCGGCGAGGATCGACGCCGGCACGAGCGGCGCGAAAAGCCCAGGCCGGCTGTTGGCGAGGAAAAACAGCCCGAGCGGCCCCAGCTCCAGTGCAAGCTTGACGAGCGGCGGCAGGTGCTGACCCTTCGGATCGCTCTCGATGAGCTCTTTCGACATGGGGCTTGTCATTCCAGTCCGGCAATGGCGCGGGCGAAGTCCCGCGCCGTGAAGGGCTCGAGATCGTCGACGCCTTCGCCGACGCCGATGAAATGCACCGGCAGGCCGAATTTGGCGGCGATGGAGACGAGGATGCCGCCGCGGGCCGTGCCGTCGAGCTTGGTCATGACGAGGCCGGTCACGCCGGCCGTCTTGCCGAAGATCTCCACCTGGCTCACCGCGTTCTGGCCGGTGGTGGCGTCGAGGACGAGCAGCACGGCATGGGGTGCCGTCTCGTCGATCTTCTTCATGACGCGCACCACCTTCTCGAGTTCGGCCATCAGGCCGGCCTTGTTCTGCAGGCGGCCGGCCGTGTCGACGAGGAGCACGTCGGTTCCCGTGGCCCGGGCCTCGGTCAGGGCGTCGAAGGCAAGACCCGCCGCGTCGGCGCCCTGCTCGCGTGCGATCACCCTGGCGCCGGTGCGCTCGCCCCAGACCTTGAGCTGCTCGATGGCCGCGGCGCGGAACGTGTCGCCCGCGGCCAGCATCACCTTGCGGCCCTCCGCACGGAACTTCGCCGCCAGCTTGCCGATGGTGGTGGTCTTGCCCGAGCCGTTGACACCGACCATCAGGATGACGAAGGGCTTGCGGTCGGCATCGACGGCGAGGGGCCGGGCGACGGGGGCGAGCACTGCCTCAACCTCGCGCGCCAGCACCGCCTTGACCTCCTCGGGGTCGATGGACTTGTCGTAGCGCCCCTCGGCGATGGAGCGCGTGATGCGCGCTGCCGTCTCGATGCCGAGGTCGGCCTGGATGAGGATGTCTTCCAGATCCTCGAGGGTTGCGGCGTCGAGCCGGCGCTTGGAGAACAGCTCGGTGATGCCGAGGCCGAGCGAGGAGGAGGTGCGCGCCAGTCCCTCCTTCAGCCGCTGCCACCAGCTGCGCCGCGGAGCGGGCGGGGGGGCCGTCTCGGGCGTCGAGGGGGGCGTGTCGTCCTGCGGCGCTTCGGCCTGCGGCGGCACCTTGGGCTGCGACTGGGGGGCCTCGCCGCGCCGGAAGAGCCGGGCCAGCATCCCGCGCTTGTCCTTGTCGCCGTCGCTCATCTGTCCTCGCGTCTTTTCCCTTGCTCTCGGCCTGCCCCCTCGATAGCCCGAAGCGCATGAACGAGAAAGAGTTGCCCTTCGATATAATGTCGCGCCTCATCTATCGCGACGCGCTGATGCTGGTGATCGACAAGCCGGCGGGCATGCCGGTCCATCCCGGCCCGCGCAGCGGCACGGCGAAGAGCAACGAGACGCTCAGCGACCATCTGGACGCGCTGCGCTTCGGCCTGCCGCGCCGTCCGGAACTCGCCCACCGGCTCGACCGTGACACGTCGGGATGCCTCGTCCTCGGCCGCCATCGTAAGGCACTCGACAAGCTGGGGCGGCTGTTCCGGTCCGGCAAGGTCGAGAAGACCTACTGGGCCGTCGTCGAGGGTGGGCCGGCCGACGAGGCGGGCGAGATCGACCTGCCGCTCGCCCCCCGCGATCCCTCGCGCGGGTGGTGGATGAAGGTGGACCCTGCCGGACAGCCGGCACTGACGCGCTGGCGTGTGCTCGGCCGGGGCGAGGGCCTCGCCTGGCTCGCCCTGACGCCGGTGACGGGCCGCACCCACCAGCTGCGCGTCCACTGTGCGGCGGCGGGCTTTCCCATCCGCGGCGACGCCATCTACGGCCACGCCCCGCGCTCGGGCGGGCCCGGACTGCACCTGCACGCCGCCGCGCTCGCTATTCCGCTCTATCCGAACCGCGCGGCCGTGCGTGTCGCGGCGCCCGCACCGGCGCACATGCACGCTGCCCTCACCGCCGCCGGCTGGCGCGGGACGATGCCGGCGGACACGACAGCCGAAACATCGAAAGCCTGATTCGCAGTCCGCTGCCGGACGAGCGCGCGATGCCACGCGGGCGGGAAGGCTTTGCATGTCATTATGTGTCGTTCGCATGGAAAAATTCCAGACGGTTTCTACTAAATAAGAAGCATTCGGAATAAATATTGCTTCCTGTGCAATTGATGTTGCAGGATCGTCGTCGCTGTTTATGAAGTAATAAGATCGACGTATACAGTTATTGCGGGCGCTACCGGTCAGGAGCGCTTCGAGCCGGGGGCGGCGGTCCTTCCACCTTTCCCCCACGGTGTGCCGCAGCTCGCCGCCCCCGGCTCTCCCAGCCCTAATACGGCGGCCACCGACATCGCTGCCCGTGTGATGCCCCTTGCGGATTCGGCCCTGAGGATACGTGTCGATGAGCGAGCCGCGCAGCGAACTGGCTACGGCATTCTTGCGTCTCAACCGGGTTTTCGCGGGTCTTGCCCTCGTCTCGGGGGTCATCAACTGTCTGGCATTGTCCAGCTCCATCTTCATGCTGCAGGTCTATGACCGGGTGTTGTCGAGCCGCAGCGAGCCGACGCTCGCCGCGCTGTGCGTCCTTGTGGTGCTCCTGCTCGGTTTCCAAGGCGTGCTCGAGGCGGTGCGCAGCCGGATCCTGACTCGTGTCAGCGGCCACCTGCACGCGCAGCTCGGTTCGCGTGTGTTTGGCTGCGTCCTCGCCCTGCCACTCAGGAGCGCCGTACAGGACGACGGCCTCACCCCGGTGCGCGACCTCGACACCTTGCGTCACTTCGTCGCCGGGCCCGGTCCGTCAGCCTTCTTCGACCTGCCTTGGATGCCGCTCTACCTGCTCTTCGTCTACGCGCTGCATCCTTTCCTCGGCCTGCTCGCGACCTTCGGAGCCCTGATACTGGTCGGCCTGACGGTATCGACCGAGATGATGTCACGTGGCCCCCAGCGCGCGCTGGCCACGCAGAACGCACAGCGCATCGGCCTCGGCCTCGCCGGGCGCCGTAACGCCGAGGTGCTGCGCGCGATGGGCTTCGGTGAGCGGGTGACGGAGCGCTGGCTGCGTCTCAATACGGCCTTTCTCGCCGAGCAGCGGCGGGCGGGCGACATCGTCGGAGGGCTCGGTGCCGCCTCGCGCGCCCTCAGGATCCTGTTGCAGTCGCTCATCCTGGCACTCGGAGCGTGGTTGACCATCCGCGGGCAGATGACGGCAGGGGCCATCATCGCCGCCTCCATCGCCACCACGCGGGCGCTCGCACCGGTCGAGCTTGCCATCGGGCAGTGGAAGTCCTTCGTGGCGGCGCGCGACAGCTGGCGCCGGCTGGCCAGGGTTCTCTCGGCCCTGCCGCCACCATCGCCCCGGCTCGACCTGCCGGCGCCCGTCGCCAGCGTGGTCGTCGAGCAGCTGTCGGTCGCCGCGCCGGGGCAGCGCCGGCCGAGCGTGCGCAACGTGTCCTTTGCCCTGCGGGCGGGGCAGGGGCTCGGCATCATCGGCCCCAGCGCCGCCGGAAAGTCGACCCTCCTGCGCGCGCTTGTCGGTGTCTGGCCGCCCGTGTCGGGAGCCGTGCGCCTCGACGGGGCCGCGCTCGACCAGTGGGGCGAGGCGCTCGGCCGGCACATCGGCTATCTGCCCCAGGACGTGGAACTGCTCGCCGGCACCGTCGCCGCCAACATCGCCCGCTTCGAGGAGAATCCGGACGCCGAGGCGGTCATCGCCGCCGCCATGGCCGCTGGCGTGCACGAGATGATTCTGAGCCTGCCGGACGGGTACGAAACGGAGATCGGTGAGGGGGGCGAAATCCTCTCGGCAGGCCAGCGGCAACGCCTGGCGCTCGCCCGGGCACTCTATCGCGATCCCTTCCTCGTCGTTCTCGACGAGCCCAATTCCAATCTCGACGCGGAAGGCGAGGACGCGCTGACGGAAGCCATTCAGGGCGTGCGCGCCCGTGGTGGCATTGTGGTCGTCGTAGCGCACCGCCCGGCCGTGCTCGCCGGCGTCGACCGGATCGCGATCATGCGCGACGGAGCACTGCAAGCCTTCGGCCCGCACCAGGAGGTGTTGCGCCGCATGCGCGGCCAGCCGGGATCGGCCGGCAGCGCGTCGCCGTCCGCCACGGACCAGAACAGCAAGGTCGGTGCCCAATGAACGGATCCCTGTTGCCCGGAGGGGAAAAGCGGTCGATCCAGCGCCATCTGACGCTGGGCCTTGCTCTTTCCTTCCTGCTGATCGGCTCGATCGGTGGATGGGCCACGGTGGCCCAGCTCGCCGGTGCAGTCATCGCCCCCGGCCTGCTCGTGGTGAAGTCACACGTCAAGCGCGTGCAGCATCCGACGGGCGGCGTCGTCGCCGTGCTCAAGGTCAGGGAAGGCGACGTGGTGCGGGAGGGCGACGTGCTGGCGCGTCTCGACGACACCATCGCCACTGCCAGCCTGCAGCTCGTCTCCAAGCAGCTTGACCAGGCGACGGGGCGCGTCGCCCGTCTGGTTGCCGAGCGCGACGGCCTCGCCGCCGTCGCCTTCCCGCCGGAGTTCGCCGCGAGGGGTGAGACGGATGCGGAGGTCGCAGCGGTGATCGACGGCGAAAACCGTCTTTTCAGCGCCCGCCGCCTGGCGATCGAGGGACAGAAGGCACAGCTTCGCGAGCGCATCGCGCAGTCGCTGCGCGAGATCGAGGGGCTCGAGGCCCAGCAGGCAGCCAAGGAACGCGAGATCGCGCTGATCGAGGAAGAGCTCTCGGGTGTCCTCGCCCTGTTCGAGCGCAACCTCGTGCAGATCAATCGGCTCAAGCTGCTGCAGCGCGAGGCTGCGCGCCTCGGCGGCGAGCGCTGCCAGATCGTTGCGGCCATCGCGCAGGTCAGGGGCCGCATTGCCGAGATGGAACTGCAGATCATCCAGCTCGACCAGAATCGCCGCACCGAAGTTATGCACGAACTGCGCGATTACGAGACCCGCATCGGGGATCTCGTCGAGCGCAGGGCTGCGGCGCTGAGCCAGCTCGAGCGCGTCGACATCCGCGCGCCGCAGGATGGCATTGTCCACCAGCTTGACGTGCATGCGGCCGGGGCGGTCGTCACCGCCGGGCAGGTCATGATGCTTATCGTGCCGCGCGGCGACGAACTCGTCGTCGAGGCCCGGGTCTCGCCGGCGGATATCGATCAGGTCGTGGTGGGCCAGACGGCCGTGGCGCGCCTCTCGGCCTTCAACCAGCGCACCACACCCGAGCTGTTCGGCACCGTCATCAGCGTCGCGCCCGATCTCACGACCGACGCGGCGACGGGGGTGGCGTTCTACAAGGTCCGTGTCCGCCTGGCTCCGGAGGAGCTGGCGCGCCTCGGCCAGCGCGAACTCGTGCCGGGCATGCCGGTCGAGGTTCACATCATGACGCGCTCGCGCTCGGCCCTGTCCTATCTGATGAAGCCGCTGACGGACCAATGGGCGCGCGCCTTCCGGGAGGAATGACGCGCGGCCTGGTCAGCCGTTGGCCATGTACTGGCCGCCGTTGATGGTCATGACCGAGCCGGTAGCGAAGCCGGCGGCGTCGGAGGCGAGATAGACCACCGCGGCAGCAATCTCCTCCGCGCGGCCGAGCCGGCCCACGGGGATGCCGGCGATGATCTTCTTCAGCACGTCCTCCGGCACGGCAGCCACCATGTCGGTGTCGATGTAGCCGGGGCAGATGCAGTTGACGGTGACGCCCTTGGCGGCGTTCTCCAGCGCCAGCGCCTTCGTGAAGCCGATCACGCCGGCCTTGGCGGCCGCATAGTTCGTCTGGCCCATCTGGCCCTTCTGGCCGTTGATGGACGAGATGTTGATGATGCGGCCGAATCCGCGCTCGCGCATACCCTCGATGACCGGGCGGGTCATCGTGAACATGGAATCGAGGTTGGTGCGGATCACCGCATGCCATTGCTCGAAGGTCATGCGGTGGAACATGCCGTCGCGGGTGATGCCGGCGTTGTTGACGAGGATGTCCACCGGGCCGAGGTCGGCCGCGACACGCGCGAGCCCCTCGGCACAGGCGGCGGCATCGCCCACGTCCCACTTGTATACAGCGATTCCGGTTTCGCTCTTGAACCGGGCGGCGGCCTCATCGTTGCCGGCGTAGTTGGCGGCGACCGTATGCCCTGCCGCTTTCAGGGCGCGTGAGATCGCGGCCCCTATGCCGCGTGTACCGCCGGTGACAACTGCAACTCGTGCCATTTCTTTCTCCCTCTGGCCATTATCCTTGCCCAGGAGGGACGCGGCCGCCGGACCCCTTGCGTCCGCCCCCCTTATCGCTCCACGCACATGGCAATGCCCATGCCGCCGCCGATGCACAGCGTCGCGAGGCCCTTCTTGGCATTGCGCCGGCGCATCTCATGAAGCAGCGTGGTCAGGATGCGTGCGCCCGAGGCGCCGATGGGATGGCCGATGGCGATCGCGCCGCCGTTGACGTTCACGATCTGCGGATCCCAGCCCATGTCCTTGTTGACGGCGAGGGCCTGGGCGGCGAAGGCCTCGTTCGCCTCGACGAGGTCGAGGTCCTGCACCTTCCAGCCTGCCTTCTCGAGCGCCTTGCGCGAGGCCGGGATGGGACCCGAGCCCATGACAGCCGGCTCGACGCCCGCCGTCGCCCAGGAGGCGATGCGGGCGAGCGGCGTCAGGCCGCGCCGCTCGGCTTCGGCGGCCGTCATGAGCACCAGCGCTGCAGCGCCGTCGTTCAGGCCGGAGGCATTGCCCGCCGTCACCGTGCCGTCCTTCTGGAAGGCGGGCCGGAGCTTGGCGACCGCCTCAAGCGTCACGCCCTCGCGGATGTACTCGTCGCTGTCGACGACGATGTCGCCTTTGCGTGAGGCAACCGTCACAGGCGTGATCTCGTCCGCGAAGCGGCCGGCCTTCTTGGCCGCCTCGGCCTTGTTCTGCGAAGCAACGGCAAAGGCGTCCTGCTCCTCGCGGCTGATCTGCCACTTCTGCGCCACGTTCTCGGCGGTTACGCCCATGTGATAGCCGTGGAAGGCGTCCCACAGGCCGTCACGAATCATCGTGTCGATGAACTGCACGTCGCCGAACTTCGTGCCGGCGCGCATATGGACCGCGTGCGGCGCCAGCGACATCGATTCCTGTCCGCCGGCGACGATGACCGAGGCGTCTCCGTTGGCGATCTGCTGCATGCCGAGGGCGACGGCGCGCAGACCGGAGCCACAGACCTGGTTGAGGCCCCAGGCCGTCTTGCTGACCGGGATGCCGGCCTTCATGGCGGCCTGGCGGGCAGGGTTCTGGCCTTCGGTAGCCGTCAGGACCTGGCCGAGGATGACTTCGTCCACCTCCTCGGCAGCCACACCCGCCTGCTCCAGGGCGCCCTTGATGGCGGCAGCGCCCAGCACATGCGCCGGCACGTTGGCGAAGGAGCCGTTGAAAGAGCCTACCGGCGTGCGGGTGGCGGCGACGATGACGATGTCCGTGGAGGCCATGGCGATCTCCTTGAGTTTCCTTGTTTCACCGGTCCTGGCGGCCCTTGCTCCCATGCCGTGGTCGCCCCGACGCGGCCATGTGTGACGGGTCGTGGGTCATCTTCGAGGGGGGGCTGCATAGCGTCAAGCGCAACACGTCAATGCACTCCGCGCCGCCATGTCGCACAAATGAGTTTTCGTCGCGCCGATTAGCGCCTATCGTCTGGCCGGGGAGGCCGTGCGCAGGCAACCGGTCGGTGCCGGAGATGCTTCGGGGCGCTGCGGCGGAGCCTGCATCCGGGCCGGGACGAGACAAAGCAGAGCCATGGCGACAAAAGAAAATCCGACGGTCATCAAGAAATACGCCAACCGTCGCCTCTATCACACGGGAACCAGCACTTACGTCACCCTCGAGGATCTCGCGCAGATGGTGCGTGAAGGGGAGGATTTCGTCGTCTTCGACGCCAAGACCAACGAGGACATCACCCGTTCCGTGCTGACGCAGATCATCTTCGAGGAGGAGAACAAGGCCGGGCAGAACCTGCTGCCGGTTGCCTTCCTGCGCCAGCTCATCCGCTTCTATGGCGACAGCATGCAGGCGCTGGTGCCGAGCTACCTCGAGTTCTCCATCGAGAATTTCACGCGCGAGCAGCAGAAGCTGCGCGAGAAGATGGCCGAGGCCTTCGGCCCCGCGGCAGCGTTCAAGAGCATGGAAGAGCACGTGCGCACGAACATGGCGATGTTCGGCGAGGCGCTGAAGCTGTTCTCCCCCTTCGGTCCGCGCGTCGAGCAGCAGGAGGAGGCTGCCGCCCGCCCGCGCCAGGGCGAAGCGCGTCAGTCGAGCGACGACCTGGACGAGCTCAAGCGCCAGGTGCTCGAGATGCAGGCGCGGCTCGACGAGCTGGCCAAAGGGGCCGGCCGCGGATGAGAAGCGCCGGGCCACTGTCATCGGGATGACGCGGAAGCGCGGTTGAGATGACTGCTTGAGACCTGCCGCCCGTCCCGATTCGCCGGCCTCGGCCCCCGGGGCGGCCGGCTCGGGCAAGGGGCATGATCGAGACGACCAAGAACAGCCTGCGGCTCAGCGCCAATGCCATCGCGCTCAGGACCGCGGGCCTCAGCTGTGCCATCTTCACGCTGGCCGCGCTCGCCGGTGGTGTCGTCGGCGTCTGGACCGCCCTGGCGGCGCTCGCCAGTCTCGCGGTGGCGGGGCTCGCCTTCCGCGACCGCCGGCCGCCGGGCGACCGCACGGTGACCATCAGCGAGCGCAGCGAGCAGCAGGCCTTCGGCCCCGCGGCGGTGCTGGCGGCCCTGCCCGACCCCGTCATCATCGTGAACCGGCGCGGCCTCGTGGTGGACGCCAACCGGGCGGCAACGGCAGTTCTGCCGGGCTTGCGCAACGGCCACCCCCTGTCCCTTGCGCTGCGCGCGCCGGACGTGCTCGACGGCCTCGAGCGGGTGGTGAAGGGCGGCGAGGCCGAAGCGGTCGAGTTCGTCGAGCGCGTGCCGGTGGAGCGCGCCCTCGAGGTGCACATCGCGCCGCTGAGCGGCGAGGCCGGCAACGATGGCGCCCGCGCCGGCGCCGCGCTCTACTTCCGCGACCTGACACCGGCGCGGCGGCTGGAGCACATGCGCGTCGACTTTGTCGCCAACGCCAGCCACGAACTGCGTACGCCGCTCGCCTCCCTGATGGGCTTTATCGAGACCCTGCAGGGGCCGGCGCGCAACGACGAAGCGGCCCGCGAGCGCTTCCTCGCGATCATGCGCGAGCAGGCGCAGCGCATGGCCCGACTCATCGACGACCTGCTGTCGCTGTCGCGCATCGAGCTCAGCGTGCATGTGCAGCCCACCGGGATCGTCGACGTTATCGCACTGCTGCGTCACCTCATCGACGCGCTCCTGCCGCTGGCGCGCGAGCGCGGCGTCGAGATCGCGCTTGACGCGCCGGAGGGATCGGTCAACGTGCGCGGGGAGCGCGACGAGCTCCTGCGCGTCTTCGAGAACCTCATCGAGAACGCCGTCAAGTACGGCGAGAGCGGCGGCCGCGTCGACGTGCGGGTGACGACTGCGACGCGCGCCGACGGCGCGGGCGCGGTGTCTGTCGAGGTGCGCGACTATGGACCCGGCATCGCGCCAGAGCATCTGCCGCGCCTGACGGAGCGCTTCTACCGCGTCGATGTCGCCGCGAGCCGTGGCAAGGGCGGCACTGGTCTTGGCCTGGCCATCGTCAAGCACATCGTGATGCGCCACCGGGGGCAGCTCTCCATCGCGAGCGAGGTGGGCAAGGGGGCTTCGTTCACGGTGACGCTTCCCGTGCTCGTCGGCGAATCCAGAAAGTGAAACAGAATAAGATTTTACGCTGTCATTCGGTTGTCACCTTGCCCTCATAGACAGGGGGGCGTCGGCGACGTCCGCGGCATCGCCGAAGCGGAAGCGACAGGGCCGGTCGCGGTCATGCGACCGTCGCCCCGCTCCAGAGATCAGGGAGACACACCGTGAAATTCCGTTCCCTCGCCAGCGTCGCCGCCCTCGCCCTGGCCGGCGTCGCCGCAGCCGGTACCGCCGAGGCGCGCGACCAGATCCGCATCGTCGGCTCCTCGACGGTCTATCCCTTCACGACGGCGGTTGCGCAGCAGTTCGCCCGCGCGGGCCTCGGCAAGGCGCCCGTCGTCGAGTCGACCGGCACCGGCGGCGGCATGAAGCTGTTCTGCGCCGGCGTCGGCACGGACCATCCAGATGCCACCAATGCCTCGCGCCGCATCAAGAAATCCGAGTTCGAGGACTGCCGGAAGAACGGCGTCACCGACATCATCGAGCTTAAGGTGGGCTTCGACGGTCTGACCGTCGCCAACTCGAAGGCGGGGCCGGACTTCGACCTGACGAAGGAGCAGCTCTTCCTCGCCCTCGCCAAGGAGGTGCCGGGTCCTGACGGCAAGCTCGTCCCCAACCCCTACAGGTCCTGGTCTGACATCGACAAGACGCTGCCCAACGAGAAGATCGAGGTGCTCGGCCCGCCGCCCACCTCTGGCACGCGCGATTCGTTCCTCGAACTCGTCATGGAGCCCGGCGCGGAGAAGGTTCTCGCGGACCTCAAGAAGAGCAACCCGAACGCCTTCGCCGTCGCGTGGAAGACGATCCGCGAGGACGGCGCCTACATCGACGCCGGAGAGAACGACAACCTCATCGTCCAGAAGCTCGATGCCAATCCGCAGGCGGTCGGCATCTTCGGCTACTCCTTCCTCGAGGAGAACGCGGCGAAGATCAAGGGCGCCAAGATCGACGGTGTGGCGCCAAACTTCGACACCATCGCCGAAGGCGAGTACTCGGTCTCGCGCCCGCTGTACGTCTACTTCAAGAAGCAGCACATCGGCGTCGTGCCGGGCCTCGACAAGTTCATCGCCGAATACGTCTCCGAGAAGGCGCTGGGCGAGGACGGCTATCTTTCGCGCAAGGGTCTCGTGCCGCTGCCGGCTGACGAGCTCGCCCGGGTGCGGGAGGACGTCAAGGAGCAGAAGCCGCTGTCGGCCGACGCGGGCCTCTGATCGTCCAACGGAAAGCGGGGCGGATGGACGGCCATCCGCTTCGTTTTGCCGTCGAAATGCGGTAGAGGCCCTCGCCGAGACGGCCTCCTGCCGTGCTCTCCCCCGGGAGCGGAGATGGTTAGCTTGTTCTTCCTGCTCGTTGTCGCCGTGGCGCTGGCGGCCTTCGCCTTCGGGCGGTCCAGGGGGCGTGCGTTCAGGGACGGCGGCGCGCGCCTTCATTCCCTGCCGGTCTACCACGGCCTGTTCCTGGCCACGCTCTGCGTCCTGCCGATGCTCGTCGTCGTGGCGCTGTGGACACCGCTTGCGCCGCGCTATGTCGAGGCGCGCACGCTCGCGGCCCTGCCGGCGGAGCTCGCGCCGCAGAACGCGCTGGAGCAGGAGGGGCGCCTGCGCGAGGCGCGTCTTCTCGCCCTCGGCGAGTTCGCCGGCACGCCCCATCCCGGCATCGCCGTCGCCGCTGATGCCTACAGGGACGCCCGCACCGAGGCGGAGGTGGTGCTCATCGTCCTCGGCCTTGCCGGCGCGGCGGGGGGCTTTGCCGTGGGCCGCCGGCAGCTTGCGCCCGGCTTCCGCGCCCGCAACGGCTTCGAGCAGGTTACAAAGGTCGTTCTCATCGCCTGTTCCGCCGTCGCCATCCTGACGACCCTCGGCATCGTCTTCTCGGTGCTGTTCGAGACGCTGCGCTTCTTCGCCCGCTATCCCTGGTACGACTTCCTCTTCGGCCTGCAGTGGTCGCCGCAGACGGCGATCCGCGCCGACCAGGTGGGCCAGTCGGGTACCTTCGGGGCCGTGCCGCTCTTCGTCGGCACCACGCTCATCATGCTGATCGCGATGCTCGTTGCGGGGCCTGTCGGCCTCTTCGCAGCGATCTACATGTCCGAATACGCCACGCCCCGCGTGCGCGCCATCGCCAAGCCGGTGCTGGAGGTGTTGGCCGGCATCCCCACCGTCGTCTTCGGCTATTTCGCGGCGCTCACCGTGGCGCCGTTCATCAAGAACGTGGGCGAGGCGCTCGGCCTCTCGGTGGCGTCCGAGAGCGCCCTCGCGGCCGGCCTCGTCATGGGGGTGATGATCATCCCCTTCGTCTCCTCCCTGTCGGACGATGTTATCAACGCGGTACCGCAGTCGCTGCGCGACGGCTCCTACGGCATGGGCGCGACGAAATCGGAGACCATCAAGCATGTCGTGCTGCCGGCGGCGCTGCCGGGCATCGTCTCCGCCCTCATGCTCGCCGTCTCGCGCGCCGTGGGCGAGACAATGATCGTCGTCATGGCGGCGGGGCTGGCCGGCAACCTGACCTTCAATCCCCTCGAGGCCGTCACGACGGTCACGGTGCAGATCAAGACGCTGCTCGTCGGCGACCAGGAATTCGACAGCGCAAAGACCCTGTCGGCCTTCGCCCTCGGCTTCGTGCTCTTCTTCTTCACGCTGACGCTGAACGTCATCGCCCTGCGCATCGTCCGCAAGTACCGAGAGCAATATGACTGACATCGCAGCACCCTCTCCAGGCGCCCGTCGGTTGGGGCTCTCGCCTGACGAGGCGGCGGCCCGGCTGAGGCGGCGCCATGCGGCGGAGGCGCGCTTCCGCGCCTACGGCATCGGCGCCATCGCGCTCGCGGGGATCTTCCTCGTCGTCCTGATTGGCGACGTGATCATCAAGGCGCTGCCGGCCTTCACGGAATATCGCCTGACGATGACCGTCACGCCGACGCTGGAGCAGGTATCGAGCGACGGCACCACCGACCCGCAGGCGCTGCGCGGCGGCGACTATGACGCGGCGCTGCGCGCCGGGCTGCAGCAGCTCTTCCCGCAGGTGACGACGCGGGCCCTGCGCCGCAAGCTCAACAACGAGCTCCTGTCCTCAGGTGCGGCGATGGCACTGCGCGATGCGGTCCTCGCGGACCCCGCCATCATCGGCCACCCGGTGACCATCGAGGCGCTGCTCGACGATGCGGCCGATCTCTACCTCAAGGGCCTGATGACCGGGCGGCGCCAGACCGCGGGCCAGGGGCAGGCGCAGGTGACGGTCGACGGCGGGACCGTCCTGCTGCGGAGCACGGCACCCGATTTCGCCCGCATTCTGGCCGGGATCAAGGAGGACCTGCGCGGGCAGGCAGCGGCCAACCGCCGCGAGGCCGCGCGGCTCGCGGCCGCTGCTGCCGCCACCAGCGGCGAGGGCCAGCGCGAGGCGCTCAGCCGGCGCATCGCCGACTTCGAGGCCAAAGCCTCGGCCGCCGAGGCGCGCGCCGCCAATGCCGAGGCGCCGGAGACGCTGACGGCCAGCCAGCCCTCGCAACTTGTTTTCATCAACGGCGGCATCGTCAAGCTGACCGAGATCGGCGCCGCCGAGGCGCGCGGCACCGTGCTCGTGCCACTCGCCAATACGGATGCTGCGCCGGCCGGCCGGTGGGAGATCGTCACCCTGACCCAGCCGGAAGCCGACCGCCGCCTCGACGACCAGGTGATCGCCTGGCTGGAGAACCTGAAGCAGCGCGGCCTCGTCTCGTCGCACTTCGCCACCCGCTTCTTCACCTCCGGCGACAGCCGCGAGCCGGAACAGGCCGGCATCCTCGGGGCGCTCGTCGGCTCGGCACTGACCATGCTGGTGACGCTCGTGCTGTGCCTGCCCATCGGCGTCGGTGCCGCCGTCTATCTCGAGGAGTTCGCGCCGAAGAACCGGCTGACGGACCTCATCGAGGTCAACATCAACAATCTCGCCGCCGTGCCGTCGATCGTCTTCGGCCTGCTCGGCCTTGCGATGTTCCTCAACTTTTTCGGCCTGCCGCGCTCGGCGCCGCTGGTCGGCGGCCTCGTGCTCGCCCTGCTCGTGCTGCCGACCATCATCATCGCCAGCCGCGCCGCGCTGAAATCTGTACCGCCGTCGATCCGCGAGGCGGCACTCGGCATCGGAGCCTCACACCAGCAGGCGGTGTTCCATCACGTGCTGCCGCTAGCCATGCCCGGCATCATGACCGGCACCATCATCGGCATGGCACACGCGCTCGGCGAGACCGCGCCGCTCCTGCTCATCGGCATGGTGGCGTTCATCGTCGACGTGCCGGGCTCCATCACCGATGCGGCGACGGCGCTTCCGGTGCAGATCTACCTGTGGTCCGACCTGCCGGAGCCGCTGTTCCAGGCCAAGACGGCCGCCGCCATCCTGGTCCTGCTCGGCTTTCTCTTTATCATGAACGGGCTCGCCATCCTGCTGCGCCGCCGTTTCGAGCGCCGCTGGTAGCCCTTGTCCCGAGGCGAAGGGAGTTTCCTATGATGACGACGATGCCGAACATCGAGCTGGCCAGGGCCGCGACGGCCGGGGCCGCCGAGAAGGCGGCGACGAAGATCGTGGCCCGGGACGTCAACGTCTACTACGGGGACAAGCACGCCCTTCACGACGTCTCCATCGACATTCCCGAAAAGGCGGTCACCGCCTTCATCGGGCCGTCCGGCTGCGGCAAGTCCACCTTCCTGCGCTGCATCAACCGGATGAACGACACGATCCCGATCTGCCGGGTGTCCGGCCGCATCGAGATCGATGGCCGCGACATCTACGACCGCAGCCTCGACCCGGTGCAGCTCCGGGCCAGGGTCGGCATGGTGTTCCAGAAGCCGAACCCCTTCCCCAAGTCGATCTACGAGAACGTCGCCTACGGGCCGCGCATCCACGGTCTCACCAGCTCGAAGGCCGAACTCGACGAGATCGTCATCATGAGCCTCAAGCGCGCCGGCCTCTATGAGGAGGTGAAGGACCGGCTTGGAGCGCCGGGCACGGGCCTTTCCGGCGGCCAGCAGCAGCGCCTGTGCATCGCCCGCGCCATCGCCGTCAATCCCGAGGTCATCCTCATGGACGAGCCGTGCTCGGCGCTCGACCCGATCGCCACGGCGAAGATCGAGGGGCTGATCGACGAGCTGCGCGAGAACTACACGATCGTCATCGTGACGCACTCGATGCAGCAGGCGGCGCGCGTCTCGCAGCGCACGGCCTTCTTCCACCTCGGCAGGCTCGTGGAGGAGGGGCCGACCGAGCAGATCTTCACCGCGCCGCAGGACAAGCGGACACAGGACTACATCACGGGGCGCTTCGGCTGAGGCCGTCGCGAGAGAGGGGAGTGCCGACGATGACCGACCATATCGTCAGCTCGTTCGACGTCGAGCTCGACACCCTGCGCAGCAAGATCGCCGAGATGGGCGGCATTGCCGAGAAGATGCTGGGCGATGCCATCATGGCTCTCGTGCGGCGTGATGCGGCCCTCGCCCAAGCGGTCATCGCCGTCGACGAGCGGCTCGATGCCCTGCAGCACGACGTGGAGGAGCGCGCCGTGCTGACCATCGCCAAGCGCCAGCCGATGGCGGTGGACCTGCGCGAGATCATCTCCGCCATCCGCATCGCCGGAGACATCGAGCGCATCGGCGACCTCGCCAAGAACACCGCCAAGCGTGTCGTCGCCATCAGCAACGAGCTGCAGCCGCAGAAAATCGTCGGTGGCGTGCAGCACATGAGCGACCTCGTGCAGGCCCAGCTCAAGGACGTACTCGACGCCTATGCGCAGAAGGACACGGCCCGCGCGCTCGACGTGTGGCAGCGCGACGACCGCATCGACGCGCTCTACACCTCGATCTTCCGCGAGCTGCTCACCTACATGATGGAAGATCCGCGCAACATCAGCTTCTGCACACACCTCCTGTTCCTCGCCAAGAACATCGAGCGCATCGGCGACCACACCACCAACATTGCCGAGACGATCCACTATCTCGTCACCGGCAAGCCGGTCGTCGCCGAGCGCCCGAAGAGCGACGAGTCGAGCTTCACCACCGTGCCGGTCTCCGGCCAGCAGTAGGCGCCCGGACGGAGGACCGATGGGACCCCGAATCCTCATCGTCGAAGACGAGGAGCCGCTCACGCTCCTCCTGCGCTACAACCTTGAGGCCGAGGGCTATACCGTCGACACCGTGGCGCGCGGCGACGAGGCGGAGGTCCGGCTGCGCGAGCAGGTGCCTGACCTCGTGCTGCTCGACTGGATGCTGCCCGGCCTGTCCGGAATCGAGCTGTGCCGGCGCTTGCGCGCCCGGCGCGAGACGGAGCGGCTGCCCGTCATCATGCTCACCGCCCGCGGCGAGGAGGACGAACGCGTGCGCGGCCTCGCCACAGGCGCGGACGACTATGTCGTCAAGCCCTTCTCGGTGCCGGAGCTTCTGGCGCGGGTGCGGGCGCTGCTGCGCCGCGCCAAGCCGGGGCACGTGGCCACCGTGCTCAGGGCAGGAGACATCGAGCTTGACCGGGAGACGCGGCGTGTGCGCCGGGGCGGTCGTGAGCTGCACCTCGGCCCCACGGAGTTCAAGCTGCTCGAGTTCCTGATGCAGAGCCCCGGCCGCGTCTTCACGCGCGAGCAGCTCCTCGACGGCGTCTGGGGCCACGATGTCTACATCGACGAGCGCACGGTGGACGTGCATGTCGGCCGGCTGCGCAAGGCCCTCAACCGTCCCCGCCAGCCGGACCCGATCCGCACGGTGCGCGGCGCCGGCTATTCCTTCGACGAGACCTTCGCGCACGTGCAATGACGCCGGCTGCCCGCTCCGGCCATGAAAAAAGGCCGGAGCTTGCTGCCCGGCCTTCGCTGTCCCTGTCCGCTTCCGGTCAGGACCGCAGCACCTTCTTCTCGCGCCGGCGGTCGGCGGCCGGCTGGTAGGCGATGCGCGCATGGTGTGCGCAATAGGGCATGCCAAGCAGGGAGCGGGCGCCGCAGAAGCGGAAGTCAGGCGTCGTCGGGTCGCCCATCGGCCAGCGGCACATGGCCTCGCGCAGCTCCATGATGGTCACGCGCTCGCTCAGCGGCACGACCACCTCCTCCTGAGGCTGGAACGCCTCCTGCGGCTCCACTTCCGCCTCGATCTCCGGCGCCGCTGCAAGGGCTGTGTTGCCGCGCACGACCGTGGGGTTCGCCGGCTGGGTCATGGGGTGGCTCGGGCTGCGCGTCGGCGCCGCCTTGCGCGGGCGCGATGCCGCCGGCGCCGCCGACTTGGCGCGGCCGGAGAGGCCGAGGCGATGCACCTTGCCGATCACGGCATTGCGCGTCACGCCTCCGAGTTCGGCAGCGATCTGGCTGGCGCTGAGGCCCTCGGCCCAGAGCTTGCGCAGCAGCTCAACCCGCTCGTCGCTCCAGGTATTGCTCTGATCGCTCATCGCTCTCTCCGCCCGGCTCGTCTCGGCACACGCCGTCCGCATGCGAAGGAGGCTCTCGCCTCGTCGCATCCTGCTCCAGGTAGCGCCGATAGGGAAATGCCACACGATATGTCGTGGTCTATGGCCCGGAAACTACAATATGAGGGAAGGCGCGAGCAAGGCTCCGTGCCGGCAGATCTGCGTTTTCCCCAAGATCATCACAGCGATCGGGCAGGTGCTGATCGAAGGTATCAATGCGATTGAATTGACAGGCACCGTGACCCATCTAAAATTGTGGATGGTGCCGCCCCTGCCCGGGCGGCACTTTGATTTTCGGGAAAATCCGGGGCGTCCGGCAGCGGGCCGGCGTCTCATCGCGGAGACGAAAGACGTGACTTCGCCGCTTCTGCAGACCTATGCGCGTGCCGACATCGAATTCGAGAAAGGCGAGGGCGCGTGGCTCGTGACGCGAAGCGGCGAGCGATATCTCGATTTCGGCGCAGGCATCGCGGTCAATGCCCTCGGCCACTGCCATCCCCATCTCGTCGAGGCGCTTACCACGCAGGCCGGCAAGCTCTGGCACACGTCGAACCTCGTGCGCATCCCCGAGGGTGAGCGGCTTGCCCAGCGGCTGGTCGACGCCACCTTTGCCGACAGCGTCTTCTTCACCAACTCCGGCGCCGAGGCGCTGGAATGCGCCATCAAGATGGCCCGGCGCTACCACTTCGCCAAGGGGCAGCCCGAGCGTTTCCACATCGTCACCTTCGAGGGCGCCTTCCACGGCCGCACGCTGGCGACCATCGCCGCGGGCGGGCAGAAGAAATATCTCGAAGGCTTCGGCCCCAAGGTCCAGGGCTTCGACCAGGTCGCCCTCGGCGACTGGGAGGCGCTTGAGGCGGTTGTCGGCCCGCAGACCGGCGCCATTCTCGTCGAGCCTATCCAGGGCGAGGGCGGCATCCGCACTGTCGCGCCGGAGGTGCTGCGCCGCCTGCGCAAGTTCTGCGACGAGCGTGGCCTGCTCCTCATCCTCGACGAGGTGCAGAGCGGCGTTGGCCGCACCGGCAAGTTCTTCGCGCACGAGTGGTCAGGCATCACGCCGGACATCATGGCGGTGGCCAAGGGCATCGGCGGCGGCTTCCCCATGGGAGCGTGCCTTGCCACCGCGGAGGCAGCGAGCGGCATGACCGTGGGCGTGCACGGCACGACCTTCGGCGGCAACCCGCTCGCCATGGCGGTGGGCAATGCGGTGCTTGATGTGGTCCTGGCGCCCGGCTTCCTCGAGGAGGTGGCGCGCACCGGCCTGCTGCTGAAGCAGCGGCTCGCCGCGCTCAAGGACCGGCACCCCGGCATCATCACGGAGGTACGCGGCGAGGGGCTGATGCTCGGCCTCAAGCTCGGCGTCCCCAACACGGAATTCGTTGACGAGGCGCGCGCCAACCGCCTCATCGTCATCGGCGCCGGCGACAACGTGGTGCGGCTGCTGCCGCCGCTCATCATCGGCGAGGCCGAGGTGAGCGAGGCGCTGGAGCGCCTTGAGGCGACGGTGGCGGCGCTGGAGGCCCGTGCCAGCGCGAAGGGAGCGGCGTGATGAACGGTTCAGTGCGCCACTTCCTCGACATCAGCGATTTCACGCAGGCGGACCTGCGCCGGGTGCTCGAGATCAGCGCGGCCCTGAAGGCCAGCCGCCGCAAGGGCGAGCCGCCGAAGGAGAGGCCGCTCGCCGGCAAGGTGCTGGCGATGATCTTCGACAAGCCGTCGACGCGCACGCGCGTGTCGTTCGACCTCGCCATGCGCGAACTGGGCGGCGAGCCGCTGATGCTGACGGGCAAGGAGATGCAGCTCGGCCGCGGCGAGACCATCGCCGACACGGCGCGCGTCCTCTCGCGCTATGTCGACGCCATCATGATCCGCATCCTCGACCATGAGGCGATGCTGGAGTTGGCACGCCACGCGGATGTGCCGGTGATCAACGGCCTCACGAAACGCTCGCACCCCTGCCAGATCATGGCGGACGTGCTGACCTTCGAGGAGCACCGCGGCCCCATCAAGGGCCGCACGGTCGCCTGGTCGGGGGATTCCAACAATGTGCTCGCCTCCTGGGTGCACGCTGCGGCGCGTCTCGACTTCACGCTCAACATCGCGACCCCGCGGGAGCTCGCGCCGCCGGAGGATGTCCTGGCCTTCGCGCGGCAGGCCGGCGCGCGCGTCAACGTCACCACCGATCCCTTCGCCGCCGTCGAGGGCGCCGATGCCGTGGTCACCGACTGCTGGGTGTCCATGGGTGACGAGGATGAGGGGCGCCGCCACAACCTGCTCAGGCCCTATCAGGTCAACAGCAAGCTGATGGCAGCCGCCGGCAAGGATGCCATCTTCATGCACTGCCTGCCGGCGCACCGGGGCGAGGAGGTGACGGACGAGGTGATGGACGGCCCGGCGTCGGTCGTCTTCGACGAGGCGGAAAATCGCCTGCATGCGCAAAAGGGTATTCTGGCCTGGTGTCTGGGAGCGATCTCGTGATGGATGCGGCAGTGACGCCGGCGGGTGACGACCGCGTTCTGCCCTTCGCGGTCGAGGCACTCGACGTGCGCGGTCGCGTCGCGAGCCTCGGGCCCAGCATCGACACGATCATCGCGCGCCATGCCTATCCGGCTCCCGTCTCGCGTGTCGTTGGCGAGGCCGTGGTCCTGACGGCGCTGCTCGGCTCCGCGCTCAAGCTCGACGGCCGCTTCCAGCTGCAGACGCGCACCGACGGGCCGATCAACATGATCGTCGTCGATTTCGACGCGCCGGGCCGGTTGCGCGCCTGCGCCCGTTTCGATACCGCGCGCGTCGAGGCGGCGATGGCCGCCGGGGAGACGACGACGGGCGAGCTCCTCGGCCATGGGCATTTCGCCCTCACCATCGACCAGGGCGGCACCATGACACGCTATCAGGGCGTGGTGGCGCTCGAGGGGCAGAGCCTCGAGGAGGCGGCCCACCAGTATTTCCGCCAGTCGGAACAGATCCCGACCCTCGTGCGCCTGGCCGTCGGCGAGGCGATGGGCGGCGGCGACCACGCCTGGCGGGCTGGCGGTCTCATGGTGCAGTTCCTGCCGCGCTCGAGCGAGCGCATGCGCCGGGAGGACCTCAACCCCGGCGATGCGCCCGAGGGATACGAGCCGGCGGCCGGGCCGGGCGAGGACGACGCCTGGACCGAGGCCAAGTTCCTCGTCGCCACGGTCGAGGACCACGAGCTGCTCGATCCCACGCTGACGCGCGAGCAGCTGCTCTACCGTCTCTTTCACGAGCGCGGCGTGCGTGTCTTCGAGCCGCTGCCTGTCGAGGAGAGCTGCCGCTGCTCGTCCGACCGCATCCTCGCCATGCTCAAGGGCTTCTCGCCCGAGGACCGAGCCGACATGGTGGGGGACAACGGCCGCATCGGCATCACCTGCGAGTTCTGCTCGCGCCACTACGACATCGACCCTGCCGATGTCGCTGCGGCGGCGGACGCAGGCTAACCGTCAGGCCCGGCGCCCGCGGGCGGTGCGGCCGGCGCAGCCTATTGTGCGAGGTCTCTCGCCAGCGCGCGCATGAAGGCGGCGCCCGCCTCCAGCTCCGCGAGCGTGATATATTCGTCCGGCTGGTGCGCGCGGTCGATGGTGCCCGGCCCGCAGACGACTGTCGCGATGCCGGCGTTCTGGAAATGCCCGGCCTCCGTGCCGAAGGGCACCGTGATGGTGCGGTTGCGGCCGGCAAGGCGCAGCGCCAGCGTCTCGGCGGCCGAGCCTGTGTCGGGCCGCAGGCCGGGGACGGAGACCTCGCACCGCGTCTCGATGCGACTCGCCGGCGCCGTGCGGCGCATGCGGGCGAGCACGTTTTCCGACACCGCAGCGAAACGGCGCGGGATCTCCTCCGGGTCGAGGTCCGGCAGGCCGCGGAACTCCCAGTGGAAGGAGCAGTGCCGCGCCAGGATGTTGCGCGCCGTGCCGCCGGCGATGGTGCCGACGTGGATCGTCGTGTAGGGCGGGTCGAACCGGCCCGAGGCGTCGCCGCGCGCCACGAACTCCTCGGCCATGCGGTTGAGCTCCGCCACGAGATCGCAGGCCGCCATGACGGCGCTGGCGCCCAGCTCGGGCTTGGACGAGTGTGCCTCCACCCCGTGCACCTGCGTCTCGAAGGTGACGACGCTCTTGTGCGCATCGGCCACTTCGAGACCCGTCGGCTCGCCGACGAAGACGGCCGACGGCATCGGCACGTCCTTGCCGAAGCGGGCGATGCCGTCGACCACGCCGAGGCAGGTCGTCTCCTCGTCATAGGAGAGGAAGATGTGGATCGGCCGCTTGAGGTCCGCCTCCAGGAACTCCGGCACGAGCGCAAGCGCCAGCGCGCAGAAGCCCTTCATGTCCACCGCGCCGCGGCCATAGGCGCGTCCGTCCTCCACACGCAGGGTGAAGGGATCGCTGGTCCAGGCCTGACCAGCCACGGGCACCACATCCGTGTGGCCGGAGAGGACGACGCCTCCGGGCACCGCCGGCCCGACCGTGGCGAGCAGCGCCGCCTTGTCGCCCGTCGCATTCGGCAGGCGGATGTAGCGCACGCCCCAGCTGTCGAGATAGCTCGCGACGAAGTCGATGAGCGCGAGGTTGGACTTGGAGCTCTCGGTGTCGAAGGCGACGAGCCGCGCCAGCATGTCGAGGGGGGAAAGGCGCGTGCCAGTCATGCGGTGCCCGTTCAATTGTTGCTGCGGAGGATCAATGCATGACCCGTCGCACATAGGGGCTGTCCAGTGGGAACAGCGGGATATCCACGGGAAAACGCTCCCCGCGCTGCGTGATCATGTCGTAGGAGCCCATCATCGTGCCGTGCGCCGTCGAGAGCGGGCAGCCGCTGGTGTAGGTGAAGCTCTCGCCCGGCTCGAGGATCGGCTCCTCGCCGACGACACCGGGGCCGTGGACCTCCTGGGAGCGACCCTCGCCGTCGGTGATGGTCCAGTGCCGGGCCTTGAGCTGCACCGTCTCGGCACTGAGGTTTACGATCTCCACCGTGTAGGCCCAGAAGAAGCGGCCTTCGCGCGGCGAAGATTCCTCCTCCAGGAAACGCGGCTCGACAGTGACGCGAATGCCCCTCGTCTCGGCCCGGTACATCTCGCAGCTCCGTGAACGTCGCGAGCGGACAACGTCCCACCCGGCGTGGTAAGCGCTAACGGGGCCGAGCGTCAATTGTCCCGCACGCCCGGGAGGCCGCAGCACATGCTCGACGGGATCATGCGCCGTGCCATCGACCCGCCGCTTGCCGTCGCGGGCCGCCGGCTGGCCGCGGCCGGCGTCTCGGCCGATGCCGTGACGCTGGCGGGCTTCGCCGCAGGGCTCGGCAGCGCGGCTGCGGTGGTCCTGAGGCTCGATCTTCTCGCCGCCGTGCTCTTTCTCGCCGGCCGGTTCGCGGACGGCCTCGACGGCGCGATCGCCCGCGCACGCGGCCGAACCGACCGCGGCGGCTTTCTCGACATCGTGTGCGACTTCGCCTTCTACGGCGCCTTCCCACTGGCCTTCGCGTTGCGCGAGCCGCAGGCCAATGCGCTGGCTGCGGCCGTCCTCCTGTTCAGCTTCTACGCCAACGGCGCCACGTTCCTCGCCTATGCAGCGGTGGCGGCGCGCCGGGGGTGGGAAAGCCGGGCACGCGGCGTCAAATCCATCTACTTCACAGCGGGTCTTGCCGAGGGCACGGAGACGATCCTCGCCTTCCTCCTGATGCTGGCGCTGCCGCAGCATTTCCCGGCCATCGCCTATGTCTTCGCCGCCATGACGCTCGCCACGGCCCTCGGCCGGGCGCTCGCGGGCTGGCAGCGGTTCCGCGAGGCTCCGCATGGAGCGGAGCCGGGCTTTTCCACGTCCCGGGCGGACCGACGCGCCGAGTAGCCATCGGCACGAAAGCGCGGTAATCACAAGACCCCGCGCCCGGCCTTCGGGCGCAGTCCAGCCCCCGCGAGGTTCCTGCGAGGTTTCATGGTCCAGCTCGTTCCCGGTATCCAGCCTGCAGAAACGATCGCCGCCTTCGCTGCCGCCGGCGTGATCCGCGCCGCGGCGCCCTTCGACGCGGACCAGATCCAGCCGGCGAGCCTCGACCTGCGCCTCGGCGCGCGAGCCTATCGTGTCCGGGCGAGCTTCCTGCCGGGCCGTGGCCGCTCGGTGCGCGAGCGCCTTGCGAGCCTCTCCCTGCACGAGATCGACCTGACGCGCGGCGCCGTCCTCGAGACAGGCTGCGTCTATATCGCAGAACTGCAGGAGGCGCTTGCGCTGCCCGCCGGGCTCGCCGCTGCGGCCAACCCCAAGAGCTCGACGGGGCGCCTCGATGTCTTCACCCGCGTCATCGCCGACCGTGGCCGCGAGTTCGATGTCATCGACGCCGGCTATGCGGGGGCGCTGTTCGCCGAGATTTCGCCACGCACCTTCCCGGTCCTGGTGCGCCAGGGCTCGCGCCTGTCGCAACTGCGTTTTCGCCACGGCGCCTGCCGGCTGAGCGACGCGGAGCTCGCGGCCCTGCACGAGAAGGAGCGGGTGGTCACCTCGCACGAGCCCTCGATCCAGTCCGGCGTCGCGGTCAGCGTCGATCTGTCCGGCTTCGGCGAGCGCCGGCTTGTCGGCTACCGGGCCAAGCGCCACACCGGCCTCGTCGATGTCGACAGACCAGGTGCCTACCAGGCGAGCGCCTTCTGGGAGCCGCTCTATGCCGGCGAGGAGGGCGAGCTCATCCTCGACCCCGGCCAGTTCTATATCCTCGCGTCGAAGGAGGCCGTGCACGTGCCGCCGGACTATGCGGCGGAGATGGTGCCGTTCGATCCGCTGGTCGGCGAGTTTCGCGTGCACTACGCAGGCTTCTTCGACCCCGGCTTCGGCCATGCCGGCGCGGGCGGGGCGGGCGCGCGCGCCGTGCTCGAGGTGCGCTCCCGCGACGTGCCGTTCATCCTGGAAGACGGGCAGATCGTCGGCCGCCTCGTCTACGAGCGCATGGCCGGCCGCCCGGCAGTGCTCTACGGCGCCGGCGCCGGCTCGCACTACCAGGCGCAGGGGCTCAAGCTCTCCAAGCACTTCGTCATGGACGTCTAGCCGGCTATTCTTGAGCGGCGCGCGGCGCGGACGCAGCGCCCGGGCCGCAAGGCGCGTCAGGCCTTCTTCTCACGGTAGTAGTAGTTCGCTTGCCGGCCGAAGACGAGGCCGCGCAGAAAGCGGCGCATCCCCTCCGTGCGGCGCAGTGGCTCGACGGCGGTGCGCAGCGCCCTGTAGGCGGCGATCTTGACGCCGTCCATCACCGGGTTCACCCCCGGCGCAGGCTGCGGGAAGCCGTACTTGCGCAGCAGCCCGTTGGCGCGCAGCAGGGTGTTGAGCCGCTCGGCGCGCGGCGACTTCCAGGTAATGGCCATGGAGACGGAATAGCTGTCGCCCGTGCGCACCCAGTGCGGCCACAGGTGGGGCACGAAGAGCCCGTCGCCGGGCTGGAGCGAGAAGACCTGCGCCTTCGCCTCGTAGCTCGGGTCGTAGCGCTTGTTGCGGTGCTTGGAGGGCGACATCTCCAGCTCCTCGTCGGTCAGGAATGACCTGTCGCGGTTGTCGAAGATGTGGAAGAACTTCGGCCCGTGGATCTGGACGAAGAAATTCTCCTCCGGGTCGACATGGAAGGGCGTCGTCGCATTGGCCGAGGCCACGAAGACGAAGCCCTGGATGTCGTAGAAGCCGGCCTCCTCCAGCGAGCGGTGCCCGAGCTTCTGGGCGACGCCGGTCAGGACCTCCTCCAGCAGCGCGCGATAGGCCGGTTCCACCTCCACGCGCTTCAGCACCATCCAGGCGTTGCACTGCTCGATGCGGCGCACGACCTCCTCGGCCGACATGTCGAGCGTCGGCACGTCTTCCGGCTTCACGCCGGGCTCGAGGTCGCCAGCGTTGTATTCCACCCGGTCGCGCGGCAGCGTCTTGGCAAGGCGGGCGAGCGCGGGCAGCGAGAACAGCGGATGGCCGGCGAGGTTGTGGCGCGTGGCGAACGGCTCGTGGGGAAAGCGGTTCGCAAGATCGGCCTCTGCGGCAGTGATCTCGGCAGTCATGGCTGTCAGTATCCTTTCAGGCGGTAGTAGACATGCTTGGCGGCGCCACGGAGGTTGCGACGCAGGCGCTCGAGGCGGATGACGGCGGCCGGGAGACTATGACCACCCGGACGCAGGCCGATGAAGAGATCGGCGACAGCCATCCGCTCCGGCCACAGGTGGTCGATCATCGGATGGCCGGCAATGGCGCAGGAATCAGTGCGTTCCACTGTCTTGCGCTCGAGCTGGTACCGGGTCAGGGCCAAGGTGAGCTGAACGCCCGGCGAGAAGCGCGCGAACTGCTCATCGTAGGCGATCTTCCAGAACCAGCTGTGGCTGCCGGCGTCGAGGAGGACACCCGCAGCAATGGGCTTGTCTCCGGAGCGCAGCGTGATGACGCGGCAGCGGCCCTCGCTGGCGAGCAGCCGCGTCATGGTGCGCACGAAGGTCGCCGTGCCGTCGGACTGCAGCAGCGCGGTGCCGCGCTGCGCCTTCCAGCCGGATGCCTCAAGCGCCAGAAAGACTTCCGTAGCGTCGCGCACGGCCTGCGGCTCGACCGCGGTTTCGACGCGCACCGCGCCGAGCTCGTCAAGGCGGCGCAGCTGCCGGCGCAGCTCCTTCAGCTTCTTGCCGGGAAGGGCCGAGGTCAGGAACGTTTCGGGATCATGGCCCCCGTTGAGCACGGCGCGCTCATGGCGGTCGAAGAGCTGCGTCGCCAGGCCACGGGCTTCGGCCGCAGCCGCGAAGGTCTTCGCCACAGCGCCCTCAACAGGGAGCAGCGGAAACATGACACCGCCGGCCAGGGCGGCGCGCTTCGCCATGTGGTCGAGGAAGGCGCCCGCAACATCCAGCGCGTTCTCGGCGTCGATCAGCGGCGTGTCGAGGCCGCAGAACGGCATGTGCCACAGGCGCGACACGCCGGGCACGTCGATCCGCCTGCCGTTGGCGAGGAAGAGGCCGAGGAGATCGCCCGGCGCCTTGCGGCTGCTCCGCCAGACGAGCACGGCACCCATGTGCTGCTCAGAGGCGATGTGCTGCGCGGCAGTGAGCGCAAAGGCCCTTTCGGTGAAGATGTTGCGCTCGAGCGCCCGGCGGGCGAGGTCGTCCCACGCCTCCGCAATGTCGGCAAGCCTGACGGCCGGCCGCCGCTCGAGCACGAAACGATTGCCGGAGACGGCATTCTGCTCGGCGACGGTCCCGACGGCGCCGTCCGCTGAGAGCGGCTTCTTCTTTCCAGTCTGCGAGAGACGTGCGACGTTGGATGTCATGTCGCTGTTCCGATTTGCAACGCGTGTTCCACCACGGGACGGATCCCGGCGGCCCTGCGGCCGACGGGAATGTTGTAGCAGGGATCGTGCCGGGTGAGGCCGCCCGTCAGCGGGAATGATGAATGACTGGTGGCGGGGCCGCGCTCGTGCGCACCTCCGGCGCGGGCGCGCCGAAGAGCTTGTGGAGCTGGCGCACGGCGCCGAGGCCGACGACCACGAGGATAACGATGTAGGCGATCAGCCACAGGCGCCGTTCGCGGCGGCTCTCCCAGCCAGGCGGAACATCGGACGGCTCGTCCATCGGCGCACCTCCGCCTGCAGCATGACAGATGCGCCGCGCCGCCGGCAATGCGGGCGCGGACAAACAGCTTTCCGGCGACAGAATGGGCTTGATCGGCGAGGGGGGAACCGAGTACACAATGGGCCCCACCGTCCGGTGGGCATCTCCAGGAACGCCGCGGTTCCGACGGCGTCTTCGGCGGGCGTAGTTCAGTGGTAGAACGACAGCTTCCCAAGCTGTATGTCGAGGGTTCGATTCCCTTCGCCCGCTCCAAAAAACGCCAGCATAGCCAATAGCTTGAGCGGTCCCCTGCGTGTGGGCGCGGTGTTGCTGCAGGCATTCGGCCTGCCGTTGCGACGCAGGCTGCCCGGTGCAGCCGGTGTCAACGGCCTCCGCCGATGGCGAGCGGATTGTCGGTGAGGGCCTGCGCGTCCGGCGTGTCGATCGCGGGCGTGCCGTCGAAGGCGCCCCACAGGCGGCGGACGAAGCTCTCGTCGAGATCGCGCAGGATGAAGACGATGCGGGTGCGCCGGTCGTCGTCCGGCCAGGCGTCGAGCACCACCGGCGGGTGGAAGACGTGCTGCACGCCGTGGATGACGACCGGATGGTCCGGCTCCTCCTTCACAGCCACGATACCCTTGACCCGCAGCAGGTTGGGACCGTGCGCCGAGCGCAGCAGGTCGAGGAAGAGGTCGAAGGAGGGGGCGGAGATCGGCCGGTCGCTCGTCAGGCAGAAGGCGCGGATGCGCGCATCGTGCCGGTTGACGTCGTGATGGCCGTGCCCATGCCCATGTTCATGCCCGTGCCCATGTTCATGTTCATGTTCATGGCCATGGCCATGGTCGTGCGCGTCCTCGAACGCCTCGGCGCCGAGCCAGCGGGCGACGTCGCCGATTTTGCCCTCCGGGTTGTAGAGGCCGCGGCCGAGGAGGCGCTCGGCGGTTGCTGCAGCATCGTCGGCACGCAGCATGTCCGCCGCCGGGTTGAGGGCGGCGAGGCGGGCCGTGAGTTGCCCGAGCCGCTCCGGGTCGTCGTGCAGCAGGTCGGTCTTCGTGAGGACGAGGCAGTCAGCGACGGCGGCCTGCTTCACCGCTTCCTCCTGCGCGTCCAGTGTTGCCGCCCCGTTGACGGCGTCGACGAGCGTTACAACGCCGTCGAGCGCGTACCGCATCGACAGGTAGGGGTGGCGCAGGACCGTGTGCAGGATGGGGGCCGGGTCAGCGAGGCCCGTGGTCTCGATCACGACGCGGCGGAAGGGTCGGATGCGGCCGTTGTCCCGCCGGCGCAGCAGATCCTCAAGCGTCGCCACCAGATCACCGCGGATACTGCAGCACAGGCAGCCCGCCGCCATCAGCACGAGATCCTCGTCCACCTTCTCGACGAGGAGATGGTCGAGCCCGATCTCGCCGAACTCGTTGATGACGACCACGGTGTCGGCCATCCAGGGGTCGCGCAGCAGCCGGTTGAGCAGGGTCGTCTTGCCTGCGCCGAGAAAGCCGGTGACGACATTGAGCGGGATCGGCACCGGGCGGCCGGGCTGTGGAGCGGTCATGACGGGAGCCCCGCATGGCTGGCAGGCCGCCGGGTGCGCCGGCGGCTGCATGGGCATCGGCTCCGCCGGTCCTGCACCGGCGGCGATGTTCCACTATTACATCTGTCGGGGGGCGGACAAGCGCAAGGCCGGGACGGGAAAATGCCTCCCGCCCCGCGGCCGTCAGTTGCTGGTCGCCCTGACGGGAGGCGTCTTCTGCACGGACTTTTTCTCGGCGGGCTTCTTCACCGCGGCCTTCGTCTTGATGACCGGGCGCGGTGGCGGCCGCACGGCGCCCTGCAGCACCATCGGTCCGTTGCCGCCGAGCGTGGTGCCTTCGGCCTCCTGCGGCGCGAAGGCGCGGGCGGCGGGCGGCGTCGCGGCGACGGCGGCCGGTGCGGCCCTGGAGCCCGGCGCACGGCCGACATAGACGTCGACCGGCGTCGTCGGCTCGCGCGGGGCGAGGGTGCCGGGCTTGGGGCCCAGCACCTTTGACAGGCCGGGGCTCGGCGAGAAGATGTTGAACAGGCCGCCGGCATTCGCCTCCACCAACTGCATCTCCTCGCCGTCCTCGCCGACCGTGCCGCGATTGCGGCCGCAAACCGCCTCACGCATGTCCGGCGGGGAGGTGTAGGAGACGGGCAGGGCCTCCAGGGTGGAGCTGCCCCAGCCGTTGCTGGCGAAGCCCTTGTCGAAGAGCGCGGCGGCGCGGATCGTGCGCTCGGTGGCGCTGTGGGCGCCGAGCACCACGGTGATAAGCGTGCGTCCGCCCCGCGTTGCCGTGGCGACCACGTTGAAGCCGGAAGCGCAGATGAAGCCGGTCTTCATGCCGTCGGCGCCCGGATAGCGGCCGATGAGGCCATTGGTGTTGCGCATGATGCGCTTGCCGAAGCGGATGGCGCCGATGCCGAAATACTGCTTGTACTCGGGAAACTCCGTCAGCAGGGCGCGGGCGAGGATGGCCATGTCGCGGGCGCTGGTCCGCTGGCGCTCGTCGGGCAGCCCGTGGGGATTGACGAAATAGCTGTCGTGCATGCCGAGCCGGCTTGCCGCAGCGTTCATCATGTCGGCGAAACGGTCCACGGAGCCGCCGACCCCTTCGGCGAGCGCCACGGCCATGTCGTTGGCCGACTTGACCATGATCATCTTGAGGGCGTTGTCGACCGTCACCTCCGTGCCGGGCTTGAAGCCCATCTTGGAGGGGATGACAGCCGCAGCCTTCGGGCTCACCGTGAGCGGTGTGTCGAGGCTGATGCGGCCCGCGCGGATCTCACTGAGCACGACATAGGTCGTCATCAGCTTGGTGATCGAGGCCGGATACCAGGCAAGCGTCGCATCCTCCGCGTGCAGCACGCGGCCGGAGCTGGCATCGACGACGATGGCCGGCGCGGCGAGCGCCATCGAGGCCGAGAGAAGAAGCGCCGCAAGGCCGGAAAAAAGCGGTGCCGTTCGCGAGAAGAGAGCGGGTCTCATGTCGAACCTGTCCGGGTCGCCTGACGGCGTGGCTCCATCGCGATGCGATGTGGCCCGATGCGCCTTGCCGGCATCGAGGGCCGGAAAGGCAGGCATTGTCGCTGGTCAGTCGTAACCCGTGTCGTCTGATTTGCATAGGGATGCTGCCGCCTGTAGACAGCAATTGCGGCAGCGTCCGGGCGGACGGTGGCGTCTTCCACATTCCGTTGCATCGGATCTCAATCGTGTTCACAGCTCTTCTGTGGATCCCCGCCACGATCGCGGCCGCGGCTGCGCAGACCCTGCGCAATGCCATGCAGCGCAGCCTCACCGACGTGCTCGGCACCGTCGGGGCCACCCAGGTGCGCTTCCTCTACGGCTTTCCCTTCGCACTCATCTTCCTCGCGCTCGTCACCACCGTGACGGGGGAGGCCGTGCCGCTGCCGGGGGGGCGTTTCCTTGCCTTCGTCACGGGCGGGGCGGTGGCCCAGATTGTGGCGACCGCGCTCATGCTCGCTGCCATGCGCCGCGAGGGCTTCGCCGTCACCATCGCCTACACCAAGAGCGAGCCGGTGCAGGTCGCCCTCTTCGGGCTCATCGTCCTCGGCGACCGGCTGACCCTGCTCGGCGCCGCCGCCGTCATCGTCGCGACGCTCGGTGTCATCCTGATGTCGGTGAAGCCGGGCAGCCGGCTCACGTCGCTCGCGCGCGGCGGCCCGGCCCTGGCCGGCATCGCCTCCGGCGCCTGCTTTGCGCTCGCCGCCATCGGCTTCCGCGGCGCCATCCTGGCCTTGCCGGAGGGGTCGTTCCTGGTGCGGGCCACGACGACGCTGGCCTTTGGCCTCGGCATCCAGACCCTGGTGCTCGTGCTCTATCTCGCCCTGTTCGACAAGGCTGCGCTCGTCGGCAGCTTCCGCGCCTGGCGGCCGTCGCTCTTTGCCGGCTTCATGGGGGCGCTCGCCTCCCAGTTCTGGTTCATCGGCTTCTCGCTCACGAGCGCCGCCAACGTGCGCACCCTCGCCCTCGTCGAGGTGTTCTTCGCGCAGATCGCGGCGCGGCGCCTCTTCGCGCAAACGGCCTCGCGCCGCGAGATCGCCGGCATGGTGCTTGTCTGCGCCGGCGTCGCGATGCTCTTCGTCGCACAGTGATATGAGTGAGAAAGCGGGTTGCGAGCCGCCCGGCGCCCGTGCACAGTGCGCCCCAAAATGATGGGAGGATGACAGAATGACCGCGGCAATCGTCGGCTGGGCCCATACGCCGTTCGGCAAGCTCGATGCCGAGAGCGTCGAGAGCCTCATCGTCCGTGTCGCCAACGAGGCGCTCGCCCATGCCGGCATCGGCGCCGAGGATGTCGACGAGATCGTGCTCGGCCATTTCAACGGCGGCTTCTCGCAGCAGGACTTCACGGCCTCGCTCGTGCTCCAGGCGGACCCGGCCTTCCGCTTCAAGCCCGCGACGCGCGTCGAGAACGCCTGCGCCACGGGCTCGGCCGCCGTGCGGCAGGGCATCAGGGCCATCGACGCGCGCGATGCGCGCATCGTGCTCGTCGTCGGCGTCGAGCAGATGACGACGACCCCCGGGCCCGAGATCGGCAGGAACCTGCTCAAGGCCTCCTACCTCAAGGAGGAGGGCGATATTACCGGGGGCTTCGCCGGTGTTTTCGGCAAGATCGCCGCCGCCTACTTCCAGCGCCACGGCGACCAGTCCGACGCGCTCGCCATGATCGCGGCGAAGAACCACCGCAACGGCGTCGACAATCCCTATGCCCAGATGCGCAAGGATCTGGGCTTCGACTTCTGCCGCAATGTGAGCGAGAAGAACCCCATCGTCGCCGGACCGCTGAAGCGCACGGACTGCTCGCTCGTCTCGGACGGGGCGGCCGCCATCATTCTTGCGGACATCGAGACGGCGCTCAAGATGCGCCGGGCCGTGGCCTTCCGCAGCACGGCCCATGTGCAGGACTTCCTGCCGCTGTCGCGCCGCGACATCCTCAAGTTCGAGGGCTGCGCCAAGGCCTGGCACGATGCGCTCGACCGGGCCGGCCTCACGCTCGACGACCTGTCCTTCGTCGAGACGCACGACTGCTTCACCATCGCCGAGCTCATCGAGTACGAGGCCATGGGCCTGACGCCGGAGGGCGAGGGCGCGCGCGCCATCAAGGAGGGCTGGACGGAGAAGGGCGGCCGTCTGCCGGTCAATCCCTCCGGCGGCCTCAAGGCCAAGGGCCACCCCATCGGCGCGACGGGCGTGTCGATGCATGCCCTCTCGGCCATGCAGCTGTGCGGCGAGGCAGGGGGCATCCAGGTGCCGGGCGCGACCCTGGCCGGCATCTTCAACATGGGCGGGGCGGCGGTCGCCAACTACGTCTCGGTGCTCGAGCGCATCAAGTAGCCGGCGACAGCCACCGCCAGGCGATCAGGGGCGCCGCGGGCGCCCCGTTGCATTTGGGGCGGCGATGCCCATATTCCCGCCCGTGACCTTCCGCCAGAGCCGACGATGCCGTGCCGTTGCGGATCACTCCCCGGGAGCCCGCGCGGTCACGGCCAGCGCGTGCATGCCCCTGGCGAACTCCTCGGCGAGCAGCGCATTGACCATGCGGTGACGCTCGATACGGCTCTTGCCGGCAAAGGCGGGCGAAGTGATGTCGACCCTGAAATGCGTCTCCCCGCCCTCGCGCCAGCCGGAGTGGCCGATGTGCCTGTCCGATTCGTCGGTGACCGAGAGATGGGTGGGAGAGAGCCCCGCCGTCAGCTTGGCGGCGATGGCGTCCTTCATGCCCATGCGTACACCCTGCGTTGCAACGCCGCTGTGTCTCCGCGGCACTTGTTCTGATAACAGCGTCTCACATAAGCTTTGAGCCATGAATCTCAACTCGCCCCTTTTCGATCGCATTCGCGTCCGTCCCGTGGCGGACGAAGGGGCGCGTCGCAACGAGCCGGGGTGCGAGCATCCGGGCTGCACGGGCCTTGGCCTGCACCGGGCGCCGAAGGGGCGCGGGCAGGAGGGGCAGTATTTCCTCTTCTGCCTTGAGCATGTGCGGGCCTACAACCAGTCCTACAACTATTTTGCCGGCATGAGCGAGGATGCCGTCGTCGCCTACCAGAAGGCCTCGGTCATCGGCCACCGGCCCACGTGGAAGATGGGCGTCAACGGTGCCGCGCGCATGCGTGCCGCAGCCTATGCCAGGGCTGCGGAGGAGGCGGAGGTGGTCGACCCGTTCGACTTCTTTGCCGGCGTGCGCGGCGCGCAGAGCGCATCCCGCCGGGCCGAGCCGGCGCGGCGCCTGTCGGCCCCTGCCATGCAGGCGCTCGATGTCCTCGGTCTCGACGAGACGGCTGATGCGGCCGCCATCAAGGCGCGCTACAAGCAGCTCGTGAAACGGTTTCACCCCGACGCCAACGGCGGCGACCGGTCCTTCGAGGCGCGGCTGCAGGAGATCATCCGCGCCTACAACACCCTGAAGACGGTCGGATTGTGCTGAATCACCCGTCGTCGTGATGGACATGATGATGCAAGGTGATTTGTGCGCGCCTACGCGAGCCCGTATCGAGTGCGATAGCGATGATTTGGGCTTGCCCGCGGGCGGAGGCGGTGAAACTCTGCCGCGACGCGGCGGAAGGTCCCGCCGATTGTGAGGAGCCATGCAAGCGACCACCGATACGGGCGCTAACCTGCCCGATATGAAGCTGTCCGTGCGGCAGGTGTTCGGCATCGATACCGATCTGGAGGTGCCGGCTTATTCCAAGCCCGACGAACACGTGCCCGACCTTGACCCCGACTATCTCTTTGACCGCGAGACGACGCTCGCCATCCTCGCGGGCTTCGCGCGCAACCGCCGCGTCATGGTCACCGGTTATCACGGCACCGGCAAGTCGACGCATATCGAGCAGGTCGCGGCTCGCCTCAACTGGCCCTGCGTGCGCGTGAACCTCGACAGCCACGTCAGCCGCGTGGACCTCGTCGGCAAGGACGCGATCGTGCTCAAGGAGGGCAAGCAGGTCACGGAGTTCCAGGACGGCATCCTGCCCTGGGCGCTGCAGAACAACGTGGCCCTCGTCTTCGATGAATATGACGCCGGCCGCCCGGACGTGATGTTCGTCATCCAGCGGGTGCTCGAGGTCTCGGGCAAGCTGACGCTGCTCGACCAGAAGCGCGTCATCCGCCCGCATCCGGCCTTCCGCCTGTTCGCGACGGCCAATACGATCGGTCTCGGCGATACCTCCGGCCTCTATCACGGCACCCAGCAGATCAACCAGGGCCAGATGGACCGCTGGTCGATCGTGACGACGCTGAACTATCTGCCGCACGACAGGGAGGTGGCGATCGTCCTGGCCAAGGCCAAGCACTACCAGAACGACGAGGGCCGCGACATCGTCAACAAGATGGTGCGGGTGGCAGACCTGACGCGCAATGCCTTCATCAACGGCGACCTGTCGACGGTGATGAGCCCCCGCACGGTCATCACCTGGGCCGAGAACGCCGACATCTTCGGCGACATCGGCTTTGCGTTCCGCGTCACCTTCCTCAACAAGTGCGACGAGCTGGAGCGTCCGCTGGTGGCGGAGTTCTACCAGCGGTGCTTCGGCAAGGACCTGCCGGAATCGGCCGTCAACTTCGCCCTGAGCTGAGGACGGCCAGAGGGGCAGCGCCGTGAGCATCTCTAACCGCAAGCCTGCCACGTCGAAGGAGGCGCCGAGCGAGCCGCTGAAGCGCGCCGTTTCCGGCGCCATGAAGGCCATGGCCCGGCGGCCGGATCTCGACATCACCTTCGCCGTGGACCGGCCGGCCCTCGTCGGCGAGCGAGCTCGCCTGCCGGAGCCGCCGCGCCGCATGAGCGAGGCGGACGCTGCCGTTCTGCGCGGCCACGCCGATGCCATGGCGCTGCGCCTTGCCTGCCATGACGAGGAGGTGCACCGCCGCTTGGCCCCCAGCGGGCAGCAGGCGCGGGCGCTGTTCGACGCGGTGGAGCAGGCGCGCGTGGAGGCCATCGGCGCCCGCCGCATGAGCGGTGTCGCCGCCAATCTCACGGCCATGCTGGAGGACCGCTGCCAGCGCGCCCACATGCAGGATGTCGTCGACCGCAGCGACGCCCCTATCGAGGAGGCGGTCGCCCTGATCGTGCGCGAGCGGCTGACGGGCCTGCGTCCGCCGCCCTCGGCGCGCAAGCTTGTCGACCTCTGGCGCGACGTGATCGAGGACAAGGCGAGCCGCGAGCTCGACAGGCTGGCGGCCTCGCTGGAGGACCAGCGCGCGTTCGCCCGCGGCGTGCGCGACATCCTCGTCAGCCTCGACATGATCGACGAGACCGATCTCGACGCCGAGGACGAGACGGACGACGACAGCCAGGACAGCTCCGAGCAGCGGCAGGACCAGAACGAGGGCGAAGGCGAGCGCCAGGCGCAGGAGGATGGCGGCGAGAGCGAGGCGTCCGCCGACGCCGTGCAGGATGATCTGGAGGACGGCGAGAGCGAGGCCGCCGAGGCGCCCGCCGGCGAGATGGCCGACGATGGCGAGCTGGCCGAGGCAGATGATGCGGGGGAAGCGAGACGCCCCCCGACCTCACTCTCCAACGAGCCGCGTGGCCCCGAGTACAAGGCCTTCTCGACGCGCTTCGACGAAACGGTTGCCGCTGAGGACCTGTGCGACGCCGAGGAGCTGGCGCGGCTGCGCAGCTATCTCGACAAGCAGCTCGCCAACCTGCAGGGCGTCGTCGCCCGCCTCGCCAACCGCCTGCAGCGGCGGCTGCTCGCCCAGCAGAACCGCGCCTGGGAGTTCGACCTCGAGGAGGGCATGCTCGACCCCGCGCGCCTGCCGCGCGTGGTGACGGACCCGTTCCAGCCGCTCTCCTTCAAGCGCGAGAAGGACACCGACTTCCGCGACACCGTGGTGACCCTGCTCATTGACAATTCGGGCTCCATGCGCGGGCGCCCGATCACCGTCGCCGCGACCTGTGCGGACGTTCTCGCCCGCACGCTGGAGCGCTGCGGCGTCAAGGTGGAGATCCTCGGCTTCACGACGCGCGCCTGGAAGGGCGGGCAGAGCCGCGAGCTGTGGCTGCAGTCCGGCAAGCCGGCCAACCCTGGCCGCCTCAACGATCTGCGCCACATCATCTACAAGGCGGCCGACGCGCCCTGGCGCCGTGCCCGGCGCAACCTTGGCCTGATGATGCGCGAGGGCCTGCTCAAGGAGAATATCGACGGCGAGGCGCTGGACTGGGCGCACAAGCGCCTCCTGGCGCGGCCCGAGCAGCGGCGCATCCTCATGGTGATCTCGGATGGCGCGCCGGTCGACGATTCGACACTCTCGGTCAATCCCGGCAACTATCTCGAGCGGCACCTGCGCCATGTCATCGCCGAGATCGAGGAGCGTTCGCCGGTCGAGCTGATCGCCATCGGTATCGGCCACGACGTCACCCGCTACTACCGCCGGGCGGTGACCATCGTCGATGCCGAGGAACTCGGCGGCGCGATGACGGAGAAGCTGGCCGAGCTGTTCGACGAGACGGCGAGCCGCGCCGCGCCGGCAAGGGGCCGCCGCCAGCGCCAGCGCCTGCACGCATGAGGCTGCCGCGGCCGACTCGCCGCGCCCTGCTCGGGGGCGGGCTGGCGGTTGCCGGGCTCGCTGCCTGCGGCCTTCGCCGTGTCAGCGCCCGCCCGCCGGTGCCGGAAGGGCCCGTGCGCCTCGACATCGAGGCGCACCGCATCGATGCCTTTCGCCCCGGCGATCCCGACCGCCGGCGCTTCGGCGACCTCACCTTCCTCGGCGGACTGAAGCTCAGCGCGAGCTATGAAGGGTTCGGCGGCTTCTCCAGCCTCGACTATGCCGGCGACGGACGACTCGTCGCGATCTCGGACGCGGCCGAGTGGCTCGTGGCGCGACCACTGCGCGAGGGCGATCACGTCGTCGGCCTCGCCGAGGCGGTGATGGCGCCGATGCTGGCCGGTAACGGCGAGCCTCTGGCAGCAACCCCGGCCTACGATACCGAGAGCCTCACGATTGCCGGCGGCACCGCCTATGTCGGCGTCGAGCGCGTCCACCAGATCCTTTCCTTCGACTGGGCACGATCGGGCATCGCCGCCCGCGCCAGACAGCTCGCCGTGCCGGCCGAGGTGCGGCACCTGCGCCGCAACCGCGGGCTCGAGGCCCTCGGGGTGGCGCCGCAGGGCAGCCCCGTGGCCGGCGCCATCGTGGCCATCGCCGAGCGTTCGGGCGAGGACGAGACAGCCGGCTTCATGATCGGCGGGCGTCGCCCCGGCCGGTTCACCCTCCGCCGACGGGACGGTTTCGACGTGACGGACCTCGCTTTCCTGCCCGGAGGCGATCTTGTCGTGCTCGAGCGGCGCTACGTGCCGCCCTTCAGCATCGGCATGCGCATCCGGCACATTGAGGCGCGGGCCCTCGTGCCTGGCGCTACCCTGGACGGCACGCGGCTGATCGAGGCGGACAACGGCTGCGAGATCGACAACATGGAGGGCCTCGCCGTCCGCCGCGGCGCGGGGGGCGAGATCGTTCTCACCCTCATCTCCGACGACAATTTCTCGATGCTCCAGCGCACGCTGCTGCTGGAGTTTGCCCTCACGCCATAGCGCGTCAGGAGGCGCGGGCCTCGACGACGGGGCGCACGATGCCCAGCAGCGCGCCGTAGGGCACCAGCATGGCGAGAGCCATCGCGACCTTGACGAGAAAGTCGCAAACCGCCCAGCCGATCCACACGGGAACGGTCGCGGTCAGCGCGCCGGCGCCATAGGTGGCAAGGTCGGTCACGTCGCCCGCGAAGGCGAGCGTGAAGAACAGCGCCGTGTCGAGCGCCGAGCCGACGAGGCTGCCGGTCAGCGGCGCCTTCCACCAGGCGAGCCGGCGCAGGCGGTTGAATACGCCGATGTCGAGAAGCTGCCCGACGAGGAAGGCGGTGCCGGACGCGAAGGCGATGCGCGGGGTCGCCGCGACGACGGAGGCAGCAAGCGCCACCACAAAGCCCGCGACGACCAGCAGCCGCGCTGCCGACGCGCCGTAGCGGCGGTTGGTCAGGTCGGTGACGAGGAAGGCGACCGGATAGGTGAAGGCGCCCCAGGTCAGGTAGTCCTCGAGCCCCCAGGTCGTGAAGGGATACTGCACCGCCACGTTGGAGGCGAGGACGACGAGCGCCATGGCGATGACGGGCGCCCACAGGCGGCGTGCCTGCACCTTCAGGAAAAGGCCTCGCGCGTGCTCCATGACCGGCTCCCGTCGTCGCGGGTGTCTAAACGCAAACGGGCGGCCGGAGCCGCCCGCGGGAAGGCTGACGCGTCGGGCCTTACTGTGCGGCGGCGAGCTTCTTCTCGACCTCGCGCTTCAGCGCGCGAGCACCCTGCGACAGCTCGCTGTCGGCCGCCTTGAGCAGGAAGGCATCGAGGCCGCCGCGGTGCTCGACAGAGCGCAGGGCGGAGGCGGCGATGCGCAGGCGAACGGCGCGGCCGAGCGCATCCGACTGCAGCGTGACGTTGCACAGGTTCGGCAGGAACCGGCGCTTGGTCTTGCGGTTCGAGTGGCTCACGAGGTGGCCGGTCAGAACCGCCTTGCCCGTCAGTTCACAACGGCGTGCCATGATTATCGTCCTCAACGCTACAGGTGCCGCCGACCAGGCAAAGCCCCTTGACCGGCAACCGTCGCCGGCGGCTGGGCACCACATGTCCCGAGAAAGTCGCGGGTGTATAGTGGACTTCTCAGGTGCTCGTCAAGGACGTGAAGACGGCCATCTCGCCAAACGGGGGGGGGAAGCGCCACGATTCGGACTGATTCGCGAGCCAGTAAGGACAGCGGGCATCCGGGGTTCGACATGCAGCGCAACCGAACGAGGCGGTGGAAGTCCCTTCCCCGCATGCTGTGCCGCTCTGGCTTGGGCAGGGCGCGTCTTCCCGCGCCTGTCGGCGCCTCCCTGGCGCTCGTCGCCTTGCTGTCGCCGGCTGCCGCCGGCAACCTTGAGGCGCGATACGACATCTCCCTGATGGGTTTCAAGATCGGCGTCGCCACGCTCAAGGCGCAGATCGACGGCGATCGCTATGACCTGTCGATCTGGGCCAAGCTCACAGGCCTTGCCGGCGTCATGACCGGCGGCAAGGGTGCCGCCACGGCGACGGGCAGCCTCACGGACACCCGCCCCGCCCCTAAAACCTTCGCCATCACCACTGCGGGATCGGAAAAATCCATCACTGTGCGCATGGCCATGTCCGGCGGCGTGGTGCAGGCTGTCGAGATCAACCCGGAGATCGAGCCGCATCCTGACCGAATCGCTGTCACCGATGCGCACCGGCGTAACGTGCTCGACCCGGTCAGCGCCCTGCTGATGCCGGTCGGCGCCACGCTGTCTCCGGCGAACGCGGCAAGCGTGGGCCAGAGCGCCTGCCGGCGCACCCTGCCCATCTTCGACGGGGCGGCCCGCTACGACATTACCCTGACGCCGCGGACGGTGCGCACCATAAAGGGCGTCGGCTACCAGGGCCCCGTTGCCGTCTGTGACGTGCGCTATTCTGCCATCGCGGGGCATCGCGCCAACCGCAAGGTGACGAAGTTCATGGAGGAGAACAGGGACATGCAGGTGTGGCTCGCGCCGCTGGCCGGCACGCGCCTGTTCATGCCCTACCGCATCTCCGTGCGCACGCCCATCGGCCTCAGCGAGATCGAGGCGACGAGCCTGACGATGGACGGCGTTCCCCTCGGCCGGGACATGTCGCCGGTGCGGGCCCAGAACTGAACCACGACGGACGGCGAATTTACGATTTCGTTGAAGCGCAATGCGTGCGAGCGGGGAATCCTGTGCCGATCCGGCACGGTTCGGTAAACGGGCGGCCGTCTTTCGCCTCCGCGTTCGGCTCGCGTTGTCGGGCCGCTTGTGGCCGTCGGGCGGGCGGGCCACGATATCTCGTGGGGACCGGATGGAGAACAGCGGTTCCGCACTGATTCGTCGCATCTCTGTTCTCGTTTCAGCCCGATCGTTAACACCAGGCCAGCGGTGCCGCTCCGGTGCGTTAACGCCTTTCCGTTCGGGCGGGATCCGGCGCATTAACCATTCCGGGGCCTTCGTCCTGCCGTGGGGAAGGGGTATCGGCGACCATTGTGGTGGAGGGCCTTGGCGACCACCATATATCGTAGCGAACGAATCCTGATTCTGTGTGCGTCAGCGATTCGGGCGCATTTCGTTCTCGGAAGGTTCGCATCGTTAAAAAGCGCGCGGGCAGGCGTGCCACTGTGGTACAGGAGGGTACCGGGGTCAGGCTCCGCGACGCAGGATTGTTTGTCGTAGTCGGGATCGCATGCTGTTTCGATCGTTGCCGCCTTCCGTGCGCGCCCGGGGCGTTACCGCCGTCCTCGGACCCACCAATACGGGCAAGACGCATCTCGCCATCGAGCGCATGCTGGCGCACGAGAGCGGCGTCATCGGCCTGCCGCTGCGCCTCCTGGCGCGGGAGGTCTATGGCCGCCTCGTCGAGCGTGCCGGCGTCGACAAGGTGGCCCTCGTCACGGGTGAGGAAAAGATCAAGCCGCCACGCGCCCGCTACTGGGTGGCGACTGTGGAGGCCATGCCGCGCGATCTCGACGTGGATTTCTGTGCCATCGACGAGATCCAGCTTGCCAGCGACTTCGAGCGCGGCCACGTCTTCACCGACCGGCTGCTCAACCAGCGCGGCCGCTCCGAGACGCTGATCATCGGTGCGGCCACGATGCGCCCGCTCGTCGAGAAGCTGCTGCCCGGCGCCAACATCATCTCCCGGCCGCGCCTGTCGCAGCTCACCTACGCCGGCGAGAAGAAGATCACGCGCCTGCCGCGCCGCTCGGCCATCGTCGCCTTTTCGGCCGAGGAGGTCTATGCTGTCGCCGAACTCATCCGCCGGCAGAAGGGCGGGGCGGCGGTCGTGCTCGGGGCCCTGAGCCCGCGCACGCGCAACGCCCAGGTGGAGCTCTACCAGTCCGGCGACGTCGACTATCTCGTCGCCACCGATGCCATCGGCATGGGCCTCAACCTCGACGTCGACCATGTCGCCTTCGCCGCCGAGCGCAAGTTCGACGGCTATGGCTTCCGCCGGCTGACGCCTGCCGAGTTCGGCCAGATCGCGGGCCGCGCCGGCCGCCACATGCGCGACGGCACCTTCGGCACGACCGGCCGCTGCCCGCCCTTCGACGCCGAGCTTGTCGCGGCGCTCGAGGACCATGCCTTCGAGCCGGTGCGCATGCTCCAGTGGCGCAACCCGGAGCTCGACTTTTCCTCAGTTGCCGCCCTGCAGCGCAGCCTCGCCATGCCGCCGCGCGAGGATGGGCTGGCGCGGGCGCCCACCGCCGAGGACGAGGCGGCGCTCGAGATCGCCGCCCGCGATCCCGAGGTGCGCCAGCTCGCAAGCTCGCGCGCGGCAGTGGAGCGGCTGTGGGAGGTCTGCCAGGTGCCGGACTACCGGCGCGTGGCGTCAGCCGCCCACGCCGACCTCGTCATCACGATTTACCGCGATCTCATCCGCAACGGCGTGCTAGCGGAGGACTGGTTCGCCCGGCAGGTGCGACTCGTCGATCGCACTGATGGTGACATCGACACGCTGTCTGCACGCATCGCACAGGTACGCACTTGGACGTTCGTCGCAAACCGTCCCGACTGGTTGACCGATCCGGAGCATTGGCAGGCGCGAACCCGTCAGGTAGAGGACAAGCTGTCAGATGCGCTGCACGAGCGCCTGGCGAGCCGGTTTGTCGACCGGCGCACCAGTGTCCTGATGCGGCGTTTGAGAGAGAATGCGATGCTTGAAGCGGAAGTCACCGCCGCTGGGGACGTCCTGGTCGAAGGCCAGCACGTGGGCCAGCTCCACGGATTTCAGTTCGCTGCAGACCCGCAGGCTGATGGCACTGAGGCCAAGGCCCTGCGGGCCGCGGCACAGAAGGCGCTGGCCGGCGAGATCGAGATGCGCGCCGAGCGCCTCGCCAATTCCGGCGACGACACGTTCGTGCTCGCGAACGACGGTGTCGTGCGCTGGATGGGCGAGGCGGTGGCGCGGCTCATCCCCGGCGAGAAGCTGCTGGGCCCGCGCCTGCGCATCCTGTCCGACGAGCACCTGACCGGCCCGGCACGCGAGAAGGTGGAGCAGCGGCTGGACCTGTGGCTCAAGTCCTACATCGCCAGGCTGCTCGGGCCGCTCATTGCCCTCGAGGAGGCGAACGAGCTCACCGGCATCGCCCGTGGCATCGCCTTTCAGATCGCCGAATCCCTCGGCGTGCTGGACAGGGCGCGCGTGGCGCAGGAGGTGAAGGGGCTCGACCAGGAGCAGCGTGGTGCCCTGCGGCGCATGGGCGTGCGCTTCGGTGCCTACCACCTCTACCTGCCGCAGCTGCTGAAGCCGGCGCCGCGGGCGCTCGCCGCGCAGCTCTGGGCGCTCAAGCACGGCGGCCTCGACATCAAGGGGCTCGACGACATCCCCCATCTTGCCGCCTCCGGGCGCACGTCAATCCCCGTGGACCCCGAGGTGCCGAAGGCGCTCTATCGCGCCGCCGGCTTCCGCGTCTGTGGCGGGCGGGCGGTGCGTGTCGACATCCTCGAGCGTCTCGCCGACCTCATCCGGCCGGCCATCGCCTACCGGCCCGGCACGACGCCCGGCGAGCCGCCGCCCGGCGCGGCCGATGGTGACGGTTTCGTCGTCACCGTGACCATGACGTCTCTCGTCGGCTGCTCGGGCGAGGATTTCTCGTCGATCTTGAAGGCGCTCGGCTATGTCATGGACCGCCGCCCAGGCCCGGCGATCACCGTGCCGCTCGTGCCGGCGCCCCGCCAGATCACGCCACCGGAGGGCACTGCGTCCACGGAAGGCGACCAGGCGGGTGAGGATGCCACGGCGTCGCAGGCCGAGGGAACGGAGGACGCCGCCACGCAGGCGGACGAGCAGGAAGCGACTGCCGAGGCCGTAGCGGCCGCGCCGGCCGCCGGGGCGGAAGCCGTCGTCACCGGGTCTGCGGAGGCCGCCGCCGAGGCGCAGCAAGCCACGGAAGGCGTCGCACAACTGGCAGAAGAGCAGGAGCCTCAGGCACAGGCGGGCGCCGCCGAAGAGCCGGCCGAGCCCGCGCTCATCGAGGTCTGGCGGCCGCACCGGCATCACCACCACGCGCAGCAGCGGCAGGGTGCCGACAAGCGCGGCCGTCGCCACGGCCGTGGCGAGGCACCACGCGAGGGCGCATCAGGTCGCCCGGAAAAGCCGGCGGTGCGCGGACCGATGCGTCCCGCTCAGCCGCGCAACGGCGGACCGGCCGACGGGCGCCCCGAGAAACGCGCCGACGGCGGGCCACGCCGCGGCAAGCCGGGGGAAGGGCGTGGCGAGCGCCGGCAGGACCAGCGCAGCGAGCGCGCGCCCGACCCGAACTCGCCGTTCGCCAAGCTGCTCGTCCTCAAGCAGCAGCTCGAGGCACGGGACGACAAGAAGTAGGGCGGAGGGGCCGGCGCCCCGCCGCCCGCGCGGGCGGAGTGCATGGCGGAGCAGGAAGCCGAGCGACTGCGTCTCGACAAGTGGCTGTGGCACGCGCGCATGGCCAAGAGCCGCACGCTTGCCGCCAAGCTGGTGACGGCCGGCCACGTGCGCGTAAACGGCCGGCGCATGGAGGATCCTGCCCGGCGCATCGGCAAGGGCGATGTCCTCACCATCGCCCTGGCGCATGGCACGTTCGTCGTCAGGGTGGTCGCCCTCGGCACCCGGCGCGGGCCTGCGGCAGAAGCGCGCACTCTATATGTCGAAAATTTGCAGGACGGACCCGCGCCCCGTGAATGACTGCACACCGGCCGCCTCCAGGGCGGCAGACCAAGTGAGACGGACAGGCTGCGACATTGCGCTGCAGGACGCCGCTCTCGCCAGCAGCGCGCGACGACACGTCGCTTGCGTTGACGGCCGGGAGAGGGTAGAGCGCGCTTTCACACTGACGGAAGGAGGCGAGGCCCACGCCTCCTGAGACGGGACCTGGCAGCAGGAGAAGCGGATGACCTACGTCGTCACCGACAACTGCATTCGTTGCAAGTATATGGATTGCGTCGAAGTTTGCCCGGTCGACTGTTTCTACGAGGGCGAAAACATGCTCGTCATCCATCCGGACGAGTGTATCGATTGCGGGGTTTGCGAGCCCGAGTGTCCTGCCGAGGCGATCAAGCCGGATACCGAGCCCAACCTCGAGAACTGGTTGAAGCTCAATGCGGACTACGCCAAGGTTTGGCCGAATGTCACGCAGAAGCGCGAGCCGCCGCCGGACGCCAAGGAGTTCGATGGCGTTCCCGGCAAGTTTGAGAAGTATTTTTCGCCTGAACCGGGCCAGGGAGATTGATCGTCTGGGCGTGCGCAGCGAGGCTGCGGCGCGGTAGGCCTTTGATTTTCAGCGCATTTTATGATAGGTTGTGGGCCTACAGTCGGTTAGCGCACGGGCACGGTCGTTTTCGCCGTACTTCAGTTCAGCCAACGAACGTCGGTATCGGAACCTGCGAGGCCGCGCAGGCGCCCAAGGCCTTTGTGCGTCACGAGTTCATCGACTGAGACCGGTTGCGAGGCGGAGACGTCACTCCGGCCCCGCTGATGTTGTGCCACCACCGTGAACCAGCCTTCCCGGTGGTGGAGCGTATCGTCCGCTGCGAGGCGAGTGCGACAGGAGGCGACCACTATCATGACGAATGCCAAGAAGACCGCCCAGCGTCAGGGTTTCAAGACGGGGGAATCCATCGTCTATCCCGCTCATGGCGTCGGCCAGATCGTCGCCATCGAGGAGCAGGAGGTCGCCGGTTTCAAGCTGGAACTGTTCGTCATCACGTTCGAGAAAGACAAGATGACCCTGCGCGTGCCGACCACGAAGGCGGCCAGCGTGGGCATGCGCAAGCTCGCCGAGACCCCTATGGTCGCCAAGGCGCTCGAGACGCTGACTGGCCGCGCGCGCGTCAAGCGCACGATGTGGTCGCGTCGTGCTCAGGAGTACGAGGCCAAGATCAATTCGGGTGATCTGATCGCCATCGCCGAGGTGGTGCGCGACCTGCACCGCTCGGACGCCCAGCCGGAGCAGTCCTACAGCGAGCGGCAGCTCTACGAGGCCGCGCTCGACCGGATGGTGCGCGAGATCTCGGCGGTCAACCGCATTACGGAGACCGAGGCGCTGAAGCTCATCGAGGACAGCCTCGCCAAGTCGCCCAAGCGGGCCGCCAAGGCACCGGCCGATGCCGACCTCGACGGCGAGGATGTGCAGGAAGAGGCAGCCTGACCACCTTTCACGCAGCAAGAGCCCGGCAGAGATGCCGGGCTTTTGTTTGCCCGGATGGCCGGGCCCTGTTGCCGCTCGGGCGCGATCGCGCACGGGCAGCCCGCCCGGTGCAGCCGGACGCAAGGCTGCCCCCCGGGATTGCGCTGCCGATCAATCCTCCGTGATGATCTTGTAGGTCCAGCCCGGCGTCAGCGGCTTGCCGGCTGTCAGCCCGTTGAGCACGAGGAAGCGCTCCAGCGGCCGGTCGGGCGCTGACATGCGGCTTGCGAGCTTCTCCGCCGTGTCGCCGGGCTGCGCCGTCACGAGGGCGATCCGCCGCGGGCGGATGGACGCGATCTCGTGCGAGGAGAGCCGGCGGAAGCTGGCCAGCGTCTGCCGGAAGTTGCGGATGGCGGCGCTGCTGCTGTCGCGCGAGGCATAGACGAGGCGGTAGACGGCGCCATCGACGCGGATCGCGGCCAGCTGGAAATGCCACTCCTTGCCGTGAGTGACGCCCGTCGCCGCCGGCAGGCCGTTAACCGTCGTCTCGGTGATGTCCTGCGTCGTCATGCCCTCGATCCAGCCGGAGGCGAGGAAGTCCTTGAGGCTCTGTGACGGTGGCAGTTCCACGGCGTCCAGGCGCAGGGCCTGCGAGCCGTCGGGCGAGACGCCGAACACGGCTTGGGCGGTGTTGTCGAGCTGGAACCCCTCCGGTCCGGCAAAGGTGATGCCGAGGCGCGGGTGCTGGAAACGGCGGCCCTGGACGACGCCATCGGCAGGGTCCTCGCCATAGGCAATGCCGTTGATGGCGTTGAGATAGGTGTCGCGGTCGGCCACTCCGGGCCGCCCGTTGCTCACGAGCCGCGCCGCGGCAATGGCCTGGGACACACGCTCCGGCGTCGTGGGGTGAGTGGAGAAGAAGTTCTCCCCCGGCGCCGTACGGTTCGCGCCGCCGTTGAGTTCGGCGTTGCGGCTGAGCGAGACGAGGAAACGCGCCGCGCCGTAGGGGTCGTAGCCCGCCTTGGCGATGGTGCGCACGCCGATGCGGTCGGCCTCCAGCTCCTGGGCGCGGGAGAAGCCGGCGATCGACAGGCGCGTCTGGTCGCGCACGATCTCGCCGGCCACCGGATCGTTCAGCACTTCCGCGACGACGCGGCTGACGAGCATGGAGCGCTGCTCCATCTCGGCGCGCGCCACCGCGTGACGGGCTGTGACGTGGGCGATCTCGTGCGCCAGCACGCCGGCAATCTCCGACGTGTCGTTGGCGAGGGCGAGGAGGCCACGCGTCACATAGACATGGCCTGTCGGCAGGGCGAAGGCATTGACGGTGGGGGAGTTGAGGATGGTGACGCGGTAGTGCTCGGCCGGCAGGTCGCTCGCCGGCGTCAGCCTCGCCACCACCTGTTGCAGGAGCTGCTCTGCCCTGGCATGGCGGTACTCGCCGCCGAGCGCGGCCACAAGCTGGTGGTGCTCGCGGCTCGCGGCCCGGTCGATACCGGTCAGCCTCGGCGCCGCCGGCGGCAGGGGCGCCGTAGGCGGCAGGCGATCGGCGTCGAAGGCACAGCCGGCGAGGAGAAGGGCCGTGAAAAGTCCGGCCGCCAGACGCATGGCGCGCCCCGGCCCGGTTCGACCTGTCCTGACGCTCCACCTGCTCATTCCGTCCCGGCCACCTCGATCCACTCGATGTCCTCAGCCCGCATCATCTCGATCAGCGGGCCACCCCGAAGCTCGACGATGCCGCGCACGCGCACGCGGCGCCCCTTCAGGGACGCTGCGCTCCAGCCCGCCGCACGCAGCCTTCGCCAGATCGGTTTCGAGACCATGACCGTCATGTCCTCGGACCAGTTGCGACCGAAATTGAGATAGGTGCGTGCCGCACGCTCACCCACACTCACGATCGTGCCTTCGACAACGGCGAAGCGTCCCTCAAGGGCCGCAAGCCCGTCGAGATCATCCGCCTCACGCACCGCATGGTCGGCTTCGCGCCACAGCCCACGCCCCTCTCGCCGTGCCTTTGTCTCTGCCGTGAGCAGAATCTTTATGCAATCCCTTATGCCATACTGGGGCCACACGCGCGCCAGGCCGTTCCGCACCAGCAGCTCCTCGAGCATCACGATGTCGGAAGCGCCCCCGGCATCGGTTGACGCGCGTTCCGGGAGAACGTCCCAGACAGCAGAAAAGTTTTTTCCGACCAAGATTGAGGCAACATTGCGGCCCCAGCGATCCGTTGCTGCCCCGACGGCAGCGAGCGCGACCTCTTCCCCGGCGAGTGTTGCAAGCCGCCCACGCCAGGCGTCTGCAGCCGGCCCCTCCTGCGGCAGCAACGTCCCGGCGATCCGGATCGTGCGCCCGTCCTCGAGACGTAGGTCGCCGTGCCTCGTGACCGCAGCGACGCGGGCGGTTTCCACGCCGTTGCCAGCACAGGTTGCCGCCTTTGCCGGCGCCGCAGCGAGCAGCACCGTGAGCGCAACTGCGAGCCCGATGGGTTGCATCTGCCGCGCTGCAATTTTGAGAATCATGTGCTAAAGGGGCTGCGGTTGTCCCGGTAGCTCAGCAGGATAGAGCAACGGTTTCCTAAACCGTAGGTCATAGGTTCGAATCCTATCCGGGACGCCACTTGCCTTTCGGGCCAAGGCCTGGGCTGGATGGCCGCGAGCGGAGAAAAGAGGCAACGGCCGCGCCACGGCCCCCCAGCGCTAAACGATCGATCGCGGCGATGTCGCCGAGCCGCGGCTGGAGTTGCGGCCCTGCCGGCGCCGCCGGCTCGTGCAAGCACAGTCTTTCCGCCTCCACCGGCCTGGCTGCAGGAAACATGTGGCAGACGGCTCGCCCCGTTTGACAGCCAGCCGGGCCGAACCCATATTCAAGGCATGATGTCGAAGGTCGCCCCACTGCACCGTTTCCTGCTTCGCGCGGGTTCCCTCATCGCGGGACTATAGCCCCGGGCGCGGTGTGGCCAATGGCTGCCCGGGCTCGGGGCAGCCGCCGGGCTCTGCCCGACGACCGCCGGCGTGGGCCGGCCTTCCACCAATATCCCATGACAACCGTTCCATGACGCGGCCGTGAGGCCGCGTGGCGCCCGGCCACGAGCGGCCACGCCACAGGAGCTGTTCCGCAGTCCTCTGCCCGGCAGGAGCCGTGCCGGGTGCGAACATCTGATCAAGAGGTTCTTTCCCATGACCATCGTGTCTTCGCGCCGCACATTGCGCCGCCCCCCCATCACGGTCTCGCAGGAGGATTTCGACCGCCTCTACGCCCTGGCCGAGGCTGCGGCTGACCGCCAGCCGGAGGTGGCTGAGAATCTCTTGGGCGAGCTCGAGCGGGCGAAGGTTGTGCCCGCCAGCAAGCTGCGCAGCGCAGTTGTCGGCATGGGCTCGCGTGTCACCTTCGAGGACGAGGTGACGGGCAAGGTGCAGACGGTTGAGCTCGTGTTCCCCGGCGAGGCGGATATCGCGGCAGGTCGCATCTCCATCCTGACGCCCATCGGCGTCGCCCTCCTCGGCCTGTCTGCCGGCCAGTCGATCTCGTGGGAGACGAGGAGCGGCGAGCGGCGGCAGCTCAAGGTCCACGCAGTCGAGCAGCCGTCCTGAGCGCAGGCCGGGCGCCCTGCGCCGGCGGTGCGTCAGGGGCCGGCGAGGATCAGCGCCCAGTAGACCTTGTATTTCGAGCCCGGCGCGTAGGCCGTGGCAATGCCGAGGCGCGTCGCACCGGGAGCGAGCATGGTGCGGTTGTGCTGCGGCGACTCGCGCCATCCGGAAAATGCCTCGGCCATGGTGTGATATCCGGCCGAGAGGTTGACCGCCGGTGCCTTGATGCCTGCGCCGGCGAGCCGCTGCTTCACCGCATCGGCCGAGCTCGGCCGGTCGGCAGCCGCCATGCGCCGGGCCTCGGCCTCCGCCTCCTGCTGCAGGGCCGGGTCGACCGTCACCGGTGGCAAACCATGGTTGCGGCGGTAGGCGGAGATCATGCCGGCGGCGCTTTCGGCATCGATGCGCGCGCCGGCCAGGGCGAGCGAGCGGTAGAAGGCCGGCTGCTGCTCCCGCGGCGGCGGGGTGGTGCAGGCGGCAAGGGCTGCGAGCGAGGCGGCGGCGAGTGCGCGGCGCACGAGGCGCAGGCAGGGTCGTTCGATCATCAGGGTCATCCCTTGGGAGGCGGTGTCTCGCCGGTGCTGGCGGGCGGAGCGGTGTCGCTCAGCCGTTCGAGGGCCTGTTCCAGCCGCTCGCTGCCGTGGAGATGCAGGTCGCGCTGCGGGTAGGGGATCGCGATGCCTGCCTCGCGCAGCCTGCGGAAGATGGTGAAGAGCAGGGCGCTCTTCACGCTGCCGGCGGTTTCCACGTTGCCGACGAAGCAGCGCAGCTCGAAATCGAGCGAGGAGTCGCCGAAGCGCGTGAACAGCACGGTCGGCGCCGGATCACTGAGGATCTCGGAATGCTCGCGGGCGCAGCTCTCGAGGATGCGCGCCGCCTCTTCCGGGTCGGCATCGTAGGAAACGCCGACCGGCACGATGATGCGGCCGACGCGGTTGTTGTGCACCCAGTTCTTGACGACGCCGGAGATGAGGTTGGAGTTCGGCACGATGACCATCGCCCGGTCGAAGGTCTCGATCTCGGTGGCGCGCACGTTGATACGCCGCACGTAGCCCTGCTCGTCGCCGACGACGACCCAGTCGCCTACGCGGATCGGCCGCTCCCACAGGAGGATGAGCCCCGAGACGAAGTTGTTGACGATGGACTGCAGGCCGAAACCGATGCCAACCGACAGGGCGCCGGCGACGATGGCGATCTTTTCGAGACTGAGGCCCATCTGCGCCGTGGCGAGGGCGACCGCCGCGAAGAAGCCGAGATAGCCGGTCGCGGTGCGGATGGAATTGCGCAGGCCCGCGTCGAGATCGGTCGTTGGCAGGAAGGTCTTGTCGAGCCAGCGCTGCACGGCCCGCGTGACCAAGATGACGATGAGAAACGTGACGATGGAGATGGCGATCGCCGTGGGCGAAAGCCTGACCTCGCCGAACTGGATGCCGGCGAGCCCATGGCGCAGCGATGCGACGATGTCAGACGATTCGATGCCCCATGGCGCGAGCACCAGCACCAGGGCCCCGACCGCAAGGAGGATGCGCAGCGCGCCGCCCAGGAGCACCGAGAACTGCTCGACCGCGCGGCGGCGCAGCCCGAGACTCGTCTGGAGCGTGAGGGCGAAGCGGCTCTCGGGCCGCACGGCGTGCTCGAAGGTCTCTTCGACGAGCGCGAGCAGCAGGTATAGCAGGGCCGCGAGCGTCGACACCCAGAGCACCTGCTCGACGAGGAAGTTCGCAAGCGCGATGTAGCCGGCAAGGCAGGCGATGACGATGACGGCCGTCACGAGCCAGCCGACCGCCCGCAGCGGACCGCCCGCGGTGGAGTCCGGCACATAGGGGCCGAGGCAGGCTTCGTCCTCGGCGCCACCTCCCTGCGTGCGGTGCAGCGTCAGGGCCAGCAGCCCCGCGATCGTCGTGGCGTAGAGGCCACGCAGCAGGACGAGGACGGAATAGTCGGCGCCGATCGATTCGGCGGCGCGCACTGCCGTCGTGAAGAGAAGGACCAGCGCCGAGCCGGTCGTGACCGCCGTGATGAGTTTCTGCGCCGTTCCCTCCTGCACCGGCACCAGGCGCCAGGCCGGCAGGCCGGGCGCGAGCAGGCCGTGGGCGAGGGCGCGCACGAAGGCGAGGAAAACGAGGCTCGTCAGGAAGGCTGCGATGACGGGCGCGACGCGGGGTGGCAGGAGCTGGATGCTCTCCAGGGCGAAATAAAGCACCAGCGCGCCGGCGAGCACCGGCCCGGACCGCGCCAGCACGATGCCGAGCGCGGTGACGGACCGGCGCAGGCGGCTCGGGTCCGTCACCTCGGCCGGTCGTCGCGCGACATGCGGCAGCAGCCGCACGCGGGCAAAGTGCAGCGCCAGCCCGATGCCGATGGCTGCGAGCAGCACCAAGGCCTGGCCGCTGCGGGCGCGCCGCTCGAAGGTGGCGAGCCAGTCCCCCGCGACGGTGGACAGTGCGGCAAACTCGCCCGGCAGGGCGGCCACCAGCCGTGACCAGAGGCCCGGGCTGAGGAGACCCTGCGAGCGCTGGAAGATCATGCGCGTGAAGGCCGCCTGCCGCCGTTCCAGCAGCGTGGCGCGAATCTGCTCGGACTGCACCTTTAGGGCGCTGGCGAGGCGGATCGTGTCCTCCAGCTCCTTCAGTGCGCGCGTGCGCTCGGTCCGCTCGCTGCTGACCTCCGGTGTCTCCGGCGTCGCGCCTGCCGCCGGTTCCGGGCCGAGCTGCACGAGGCGCTGCCGCTCGGCATCGACCTTGGGCGCCAGGGCGGTGAGTGCCGCTTCGATCTGGGCGGCGGGCGTGGCGAGGAGCTCACGCAGCCGCTGCAGGTCGCCCTCCGAGAGATCCTGCCGGGCGAGGGCGCTCTCGATCTGGTCGAGCTGGGCGCGGGCACTGTCGAGCCGGGCCCGATGCGCCGCCGGATCCTGGCCAGCGCCCGCCTCGGCGGCCGGGGCCGGCGCTGCCTGCGCCGGCTGCGGCTGCGCCGTCGAATCCTGTGCAGCGGCAGGCAGGCCGACCAACCAGAAATGGGCGGTGAACAGGGCGGCGGCGAGAGCGATGATCGCCGCAAGACGAGACAAGGGGACAGAACGTGTCGTGCGCATGCGGCATCCGCTGCTTCGGCGCAGCCCCCCGACGGCCGCCTGCGGCAACCTCTTCCGAGGTTGCGGCAAAGACAAGGCACCGGCGCTGCCCTCATCGTCGAGCAAGGGGATGATCGGTGAAGGAAGTCTTAATGCCTCCGGAGCGGGTTGCGACGACGGGTTCCGGCGGGCAAGCTGCCGAGCCGGTCCACCGCGCTGACGTCCATGTCGATCATCCGTCTCTACGCCCGCGTCCTCGGCCTGCTCAGGGACGAGGCGCGCCTGGCGATCATGCTCGCGCTTGCCAATGTGGCGCTCGCTGCAGCCCTTTTTGCCGAGCCCGTCCTCTTCGGAAGGCTCATCGACGTGCTGGCGCGCGCCCAGGCGCCGGAAGCGCCGCTCGACACGCACCGCCTCGTCACCTTCGCGGCGCTGTGGGTGGCCTTCGGCCTGTTCTCCATCGCCATGGGCGTGGTGGTTGCGCTGCATGCCGACCGGTTGTCGCACCGCCGGCGGCTCGCCGTGATGTCGCGGCTCTTCGAGCACGTGCTCGGCCTGCCGCTATCCTTCCACGGCGAGACGCATTCCGGCCGCCTTCTCAAGGTGATGCTGGAAGGTGCGAACGGCATGGCCAGCCTCTGGCTCTCCTTTTTCCGCGAGCACTGCGCCGCCTTCGTCATGCTCGTGGTGCTGCTGCCGCTGTCGCTCGTCATCAACCTGCGCCTCGGGGCCCTGCTGCTCGTCCTCGTCGGCGTCTTCGCGGGGCTGATCAACTTCGTGCTGAGGCGCACGCAGACGCTGCAGGGCACGGTGGAGCGGTATTACAGTGCGCTGGCCGAACAGGCGTCTGATGCGCTCGGCAACGTGCCCGTCATCCAGAGCTTCACGCGCATCGAGGCGGAGGCGCGCGCCTTGCGCGAGACGACGGACCGGCTGCTCGCCGCGCAGACGCCGGTGTTGTCCTGGTGGGCGCTCGCCGCCATCTCGACGCGCGCCGCGGCCACGCTGACCATCCTCGCCGTCTTCCTCCTCGGCACCTGGCTGCACCTGCGCGGCGAGGCCAGCATCGGCGAGATCGTCACCTTCATGAGCCTCGCCACCCTGCTCATCGGACGGCTGGAGCAGGCGGTCGGCTTCGTCAAGGTGCTCTTCATGCAGGCGCCGAAGATCGCCGAGTTTTTCGCCGTGGCCGACACCGCCCCCACCGTCGCTGACCGGCCGGATGCGGTGCCCGCGGGCAGACTCGCGGGCGCCGTCGCCTTCGAGAACGTCAGCTTTTCCTACGACGGCAAGCGGCCGGCCGTCGCAGACGTGACCTTCTCCGTCGCGCCCGGTGAGACGGTGGCGCTTGTCGGCGCCACGGGCTCGGGCAAGTCGACCACGCTCGGCCTCCTCTACCGCGCCTTCGATCCGCAGTCGGGCACCATCACCATCGACGGGCGCGACATCCGCTCGCTGACGCTCGAGAGCCTGCGCCGCAACATCGGCGTCGTCTTTCAGGAGCCGATGCTCTTCGCCCGCTCCATCGCGGACAACCTCGCCGTCGGCAAGCCGGACGCGAGTGAGGAGGAAATGCGGCAGGCGCTGGCGAAGGCGCAGGCGGGGGAGTTCCTGGCCCGCCAGCCGGACGGGCTTGCCACGGTGATCGGCGAGCGGGGGCGCACGCTCTCCGGCGGCGAGCGCCAGCGCCTCGCCATCGCCCGCGTGCTCCTCAAGGGCCCGCCGATCCTCATCCTCGACGAGGCGACGAGTGCGCTCGATGCGGCGACCGAGGCCAGGCTGCAGAAGGCGCTGGAGGCTGTCATGACCGGGCGCACCACCTTTGTCATCGCGCACAGGCTCGCCACCATCCGCAACGCCGACCGCATCCTCGTCTTCTCCGAGGGGCGCATCATCGAGAGCGGCACTTTTGCCGAGCTGGTGGCCAAGGGCGGCCACTTCGCCGCGCTCGCACGGGCGCAGTTCCTCGCCGATGCCGAGGCGGGACCGGAGAAGGCAATCGCCGAGACGTGAGGCCGCGGCCCGTCCGGCTACTCTCCGGCCGCCTTGCGGCGCGGGGTGAGCGGCGTCACCCGCAGGAGGGTGATGCGGTTGCGCGTCTTGCGCAGCACCTGGAAGCGGAAGTTGTGGAAGGTGAAGGCCTGCCCCTGCTCCGGGATGGTCTGCGCCTCGTGGATGACGAGGCCGGCGATGGTCGTCGCCTCCTCGTCCGGCAGGTCCCAGTCCATGGCGCGATTGAGGTCGCGGATCGGCACCGAGCCGTCGACGTTGATGGAGCCGTCCGGCAACGGCCGCACGCCCTGCACGATGATGTCGTGCTCATCCTTGATGTCGCCGACGATCTCCTCGATGATGTCCTCGAGGGTGATGAGGCCCATTACCTCGCCGTATTCGTCGACGACGAGCGCGAAGTGCGTCTTCCGCGACAGGAAGGCGCGCAGCTGGTCGACCAGCCCGGTCGTGTCCGGCACGAACCAGGCCGGCAGGGCGATTTTCTCGATGTCGAGCTTGTCCGTGTCGCCGCCGGCGGCAGCGAGCGCCCGCAGCAGATCCTTGGCGTGCAGGATGCCGATGATGTTGTCACCCGTGCCGCGCCACAGCGGCAGGCGCGTGTAGGGTGAGGACAGCACCTCGTTGACGATCTCCCGCGTCGGCAGGTCGGCGTTGATGGTCCGCATCTTGGTGCGGTGGACCATCACGTCCGAAACCTCGAGATCCTGCAGGTCGAGGAGACCGCCGAGCATGTCGCGGTCGTCCTTCACCACGCCACCCTCGCGGTGCAGCAGGTCGACGGTGCCGCGCAGCTCGTCGCGGGCGGAGAGGATCGTCTGGTTCTCGCCGATGCGGATGCCGAAGGGCCGCAGCGTCAGCCGCACGATAGCCTCGACGGCGAGCGTGAGAGGGCCGATGAGCGCCACCACGAAGGCGACCGGACGCGCCACGAGGAGCGCCATCCGGTCCGGCGCGTTGATGGCAACGGTCTTGGGCATCACCTCGGAAAAGACGACCACCAGCACGGTCATCGCCGCCGTCGCGTAGATGACGCCCGCGTTGCCGAAGAGGGCGACCAGCACGCTCGTCGCCAGCGACGAGGCGAGGATGTTGACGACGTTGTTGCCGATGAGAATGCTGCCGATCAGCCGCTCCCGCATCGAGAGCAGGCGGTTGACGATGCCGGCTTTCGCATCGCCGCTCTTCTCCAGCGCGTGCATGCGCGCGCGGGAGGCGGCGGTCAGCGCGGTCTCGGAGCCGGAGAAAAAGGCCGAGAGGATGAGGCAGATGAGAACGGTCCCGAGCGCGAGCCAAAGGTCGGCCGTCATGACGGCGTCAGTTCCTCCGTGAGAAAGTCGCGCACGGCACTGGCCTCGACGCCCTTGGCGACGAAGCTCTGGCCGATGCCACGCGCGAGAATGAAGGTGAGCGCCCCACGCTCCACCTTCTTGTCCTGCCCCATGGCGTCGAGCAGGCTGTCCGCCGTGCCGACGCCGCCAGGCACGTCCTGCAGCCGCGACGGCAGCCCGACCGCCTGGAGATGGCGGGCAACGCGTACCGCATCCTGGCCGGAGCACAGGCCGAGCCGCTGTGAGAAGCGGAAGGCGAGGGCGAGGCCGATGGCCACGGCCTCGCCGTGCACGAGGCGGCGGCCGTCGTAGCCGCAGGCACGCTCCAGCGCATGGGCGAAGGTATGGCCGAGGTTGAGCAGCGCCCGCTCGCCCGTCTCGCGCTCGTCGCGCGAGACGATGGCCGCCTTGGCGGCGCAACTCACCGCCACGGCATGGTCGCGCTCCTCGCCGGGGGCAAAGACGCGTGTGCCGTTGGCCTCGCACCAGTCGAAGAAGCCGGCGTCGTTGATGAGGCCGTATTTCACCACTTCGGCATAGCCGGCCCGGAACTCGCGCTCCGGCAGCGTGTCGAGCAGCGCCGTGTCGGCGAGGACGAGGCTCGGCTGGTGAAAGGCGCCGACGAGGTTCTTGCCCAGCGGCGAGTTGATGCCGGTCTTGCCGCCGACGGAGGAATCGACCTGGGCAAGCAGGGTCGTCGGCACCTGCACGAAGCGCACGCCGCGCCGCACCACGGCGGCCGCGAAGCCCGCGAGGTCGCCCACGACACCGCCGCCGAGCGCCACGACGACATCGCCCCGCTCGATGCGCGCGGCGAGGATGCCGTCGCACACCTCGGCGAAACGGGCGTAGCTCTTGGACGATTCGCCGGCCGGGACAGTGACGAGGGCTGTCCGCAGCCCGGCGGCCTCGAGCGAAGCGGTGAGCGCCGCCGCGTGCAGCGGGGCAACCGTCTCGTCGCTGACGATGGCACAGGCTGAGGGCTTGAGCGCCGCCACGGCAGCGCCCGCCTCCGCGAGGACGCCGCGGCCGATGCGGATGTCGTAGGACCGGCTGCCCAGCGAGACGGTGACGACGCGTGCAGGGGGGGCGGGACGGGAGGCGGGATCGGATGTCGTCACGTCAGGGACCGTTATGAATGGGCGGCAGGCGTCTGGAGATAGGCCGAGAGGTGCCGGATGATGTCCTCCATCACGGCCTCGTGAGGGGCATCGCGCGAGATCACGGTGATCGCCGCCTCGGCATAGACCGGGTAGCGCAGTGCGATGAGGTCGCGCAGGGTCTTTTCCGGATCCGGTGTCTGCAGCAGCGGCCGGTTGGGGCGCTTGCGCACGCGTTTCAGCAGCACGTCGAGGTCCGCCTTCAGCCAGACCGAGATGCCCGCCTCGGCGATTCGCGCGCGGGTTTCCGCGTTCATGTAGGCGCCGCCGCCGGTGGCGAGCACCTGCGGCCCGTTACCGAGAAGCCGCTCGATCACCCGCCGCTCGCCGTCGCGGAAGGCGGCCTCGCCGTGGGTGGCGAAAATCTCGGGGATGGTCATCCCCGCCGCCGCCTCGATCTCGTTGTCGGCATCGACGAAGGGCAGGCCGAGCCTGGCGGCGAGGCGACGCCCGACCGTGCTCTTGCCCGCGCCCATCATGCCGACGAGCACGATCGAACGCTTGCCGAGGCGGGCACGCAAGGCGGCGGGAGCGAGGACGGCCGGTGGAGCCTCGCCGTCCACGGTCGCCATGTCCTGATAGCTCGTCATCTTGGTATTCACTCTTTGATGCTTCACTATCACGGACCGAAATGCCGCGCCACGGTGGCCGCGGTACCGATTGCGACAGCAGGCTTCAGGACGTGCCCACCCTGTTCCGCTTCCTCTTCATCATCGGAGTCATCGTTGGCGCTGTCTATGCAGGCATGTGGGCGCTCGCCACCTTCGTCGAGCCGCAAGAGCGGGACATCACAGTGACCATCCCCAACGCCCGCTTAGGCAAGTGATTCCGGCCAGCGACGATGCGCGACGACCGGCTGATCGCCCTCTATCTCGACATGCTGGCGGCCGAGCGCGGCGCTTCCGCCAACACGCTCGCGGCATATGGGCGTGACCTTGCGGACTATGCCGCCTTCCTCGCTGCTGCGGGCACCGATCTGACGGAGGCCGATGCGGCGACGGTGCGCGCCTACCTGCAGGATGTGCATGCGCGCGGCTTCAAGCCGAGTTCCGCCGCGCGCCGCCTCTCGGCCGTGCGGCAGCTCCACAAGTTCCTCTACGCCGAGGGCTACCGAGGCGACGACCCGACCGGCGCCATCGAGGGGCCCAGGCAGGGCCGGCCCCTGCCGAAGGTGCTCACCGTGGCCGAGGTCGACCGGCTCATCGCCACGGCGCACGAGGGCGTCGACGACGAGAAGCGCCCCCTGCGCGAGCGCCGCCGTGCCGCCCGCCTCGCCTGCCTTCTGGAGCTCATCTACGCCACGGGGCTGCGCGTGTCGGAGCTCGTCTCGCTGCCGGCATCCGCCGCGCGCACCAAGGAGCGCTTCCTGCTCGTCAAGGGCAAGGGCGGCAAGGAGCGCCTCGTGCCGCTGACGGAAGCCGCCCGCCGGGCGATGCGTACCTGGCTCGACCTCGCCGCCACGGCTGAATCCGCCGACAGGCCAGGGCAGTGGCTCTTCCCGGCCGACAGCGAGAGCGGCCACCTGACGCGTCAGGCCTTCGCCCGCGAGCTGAAGGATCTCGCCATCGCTGCCGGGCTCGATCCCGCGCGCGTCAGCCCGCACGTGCTGCGGCACGCCTTCGCCAGCCACCTCCTGCAGAACGGGGCGGACCTGCGCATCGTGCAGGAGCTGCTCGGCCACGCCGACATTGCCACGACGCAGATCTACACCCACGTGCTGGACGAGCGCCTGAAGGCCATGGTGCGCGACCTGCATCCGCTGGCCGACAATTGAGGAAGGGCCAGCAGATCCTTGGGCGAGGGGGACCGCGCACGACCCCGGGAACCCATGAGCAGTGTTGCTTGATATCGGCCAAGGCACGCAGAAAGTAAAAGCGACAGCTGCGCGGCGTGCCATCGCCGATGGACAGGCCGAATGTCGGCAAGTCATATTTGTCATGTTTTATTGTAATATATGACTGCACTATCAATTTTTATGGTTATCTATAGACGCGCGTTATGTTGCGTAACAATTTTCGAAGGCTTTAAGCGATGGGCTTAGGTGTAGTCGACACTAATAATCTGTTCTGTTCCCCTGGTGCGTGCGATACATCGGCGGCGGCCCGGTTCCGGGATGCGGTGCAAGCCGGATCGGCCCGCCCTGCTGCAGAGACCGAGCTGGTCGAAGTTCCGCTCGATTTGCCGGGCGCGCGCGTGCGATACCGTGCCGATCATTCGGTGGTCATCGAAATCGGCGATCCGCCCGCAGTCGACAGTACGGCCGCCACGCGGGAAGCGTCCGCCGCCGCGAGTGTCGCGGTCGACATCCCCGAGGAAATGGCGATCACCTCGTGGCTGAATTCCTTCATCCCGACAGGGCTTGCTGAAGAGATTCGCGCTGCCCTTCTGCCTCATCTTGACGAGGTCGGCCGCCGCCTCGTGGAGAAAGGCGAGCGGCTGGAGGATATCAGGGGCCTGGTTGAGAAAGCCATGGTCCGCGACCTCTGGGCGGCTCTTGCCTGTGGTGCGGCCAATGCGCTGCCCTCCATGACGGCCGGGGCCGTGGGCGACTTCACGCCGCACTTCTTCGCCCAGTCGGAAACGCGGGGCAATCCGCTGGGCGAAGCAGCCAGCGTCGCGGCGCAGGCCGCGGCTTTCGAGCATGGGGCCGATGTCGTCGGCTGCTATGCGCTCGCCGCGGGCCTCACGCCGCCGGACGCAGGCGACCGGTACTATCTGGCGCCGAAGGCGGACAAGCTGGTTGAACCGGCGGCTGCGGCGCTGGAACGCATGGAACCGGGACTCTGCGAGGCATTCTGGAGCCGCTTCTTGGTAAACCAGGTGTCACCTGTGCGCAACGCGATGCTGATCCCCGTAGCAGCTGCCGTTGAGGCATTAACGTCTGCCCTCTTCGCCGCCAAATGCGACCTGGTTCTCAACAGCGTCCTGCGGCTGTCGGGCGGCGCCGCCTGGGAATGCTTCCGCTACTGTGTCGAGTACCGCGGTGGCAGGCGTGGTCCCCTGTGGCTTTTCGCCAGGCGTGACTGGGAGGCGGCTTATGATCAGCTGAAAGCATCGTCCACGCGTGATGTTGCGCTCAATGTCGGGCGCAAGGTTGTTCGGCTGCCCTTGGACACAGCGAACGCCGCGATCGCTGACGTCAAGGCGTTCTGCAGGGGGGAAGGCGGGCCGTTGCCCCGGTTGGCCGAAAACGTCGCGTTTGGCGGGTTCCTCATCGGGGGCATGAGCCTTGTGGGCGTGACAAGAGCCGGTGTGAAGGGGAGAGTCGAGAGTTGGGGCGCTTCCCGGTACGGGGGAGACCTGGCGGGAAGGAGCGTGGCCCTCGCCGTGAGGGTGCCGGTGTCCGGCATCTATGGCAATGCCGCGGCGCTGAAGGGGGTCGCCATCGCGGCGAAGCATGCGAAGGATGCGGTGTCCCGTCGGCTCGAAACCGCGTTGGGAGGCGCTCCTGCGCGCGCCATCGAGGCACCGGCGCCCGACGCGGCGGCCGTCGAGCCCCGGCAGCCCCCGGCGGAGGCGTCGCACCTGTTCGAGTACTCGTGTACGGCGTGAAGGGGCGAGCCGCGGCACAGGCCGCGGCTCCGCCTGATCAGTTCAGGGGCACACCCGCCGGCCGGCGCTCGCGCACCACCGGCGTGTCGCCGATGACGAGACCGTCGGGACCCGCCGTCACCCGCACGGTCTCGCCGTCCTTCACCTTGCCGGCGAGGATCATCTCGGCCAGCGGATCCTGCACGTTCTTCTGGATCACGCGCTTCAGGGGCCGCGCCCCATAGGCGGGGTCGTAGCCCTTGGTCGCGAGCCACTCGCGCGCTGCGTCGTCGAGGGCGAGCGTGATCTTGCGGTCCTCCAGCAGGCGGGCGAGGCGTCCGAGCTGGATGTCGACGATGGCACCCATCTGCTCCGGCCGCAGACGGTGGAAGAGGATGATCTCGTCCACGCGGTTGAGGAACTCCGGCCGGAAGTGGGCCCTGACCACTCCCATCACCTCCTCACGCACGGCCTCCGTATCCTCGCCGGCCTTCTGGGAGACGAGGTACTCGGCACCGAGGTTGGAGGTCATGATGATGAGCGTGTTGCGGAAGTCGACCGTGCGGCCCTGGCCGTCCGTCAGGCGCCCGTCGTCGAGCACCTGCAGGAGCACGTTGAACACGTCCGGATGCGCCTTCTCGATCTCGTCGAAGAGCACGACCTGGTAGGGCCGCCGGCGCACCGCCTCGGTCAGCGCACCGCCCTCCTCGTAGCCGACATAGCCGGGCGGAGCGCCGATGAGCCGCGCGACCGAGTGCTTCTCCATGTATTCCGACATGTCGAGGCGCACCATCGCGGTCTCGTCGTCGAACAGGAAGGCGGCGAGCGCCTTGGTCAGCTCCGTCTTGCCGACGCCGGTGGGGCCGAGGAACATGAACGAGCCGATGGGCCGGTTCGGATCCTGCAGGCCGGCGCGGGCACGGCGAACCGCCGTCGAGACCGCTTCCACGGCCTCAGTCTGGCCGACAACACGGCGCGACAGCTCCTCCTCCATCTTGAGGAGCTTCTCTTTCTCGCCCTCCAGCATCTTGTCGACGGGCACGCCGGTCCAGCGGGACACCACCTGGGCGATGTTGTCGGGGGTTACTGCCTCCTGCACCACGCCGGCGCCGTCGGTTTTGCCGTCGGCCTTGGCCTCGGTCTCGGCCAGCTCCCGCTCGAGCTGCGGAATGATGCCGTAGGCGAGCTCGCCAGCGCGCTGGTATTCGCCCTTGCGCTGGGCGATGGCGAGTTCGTTGCGGGCCTCGTCGAGTTTCTTCTTGAGTTCCGCGGCACGGCCGAGCTTGTCCTTCTCTGCCTGCCAGACGGCGGTGAGGGCCGCCGAGCGCTCCTCGAGTTCCGCCAGCTCCTTCTCGAGCCGCACGAGCCGGTCCTTGGAGGCGGCGTCGCTCTCCTTCTTCAGGGCCTCGGCCTCGATCTTGAGGCGCACGATCTCGCGGTCGAGCAGGTCGAGCTCCTCGGGCTTGGAGTCGACCTGCATGCGCAGGCGCGCTGCCGCCTCGTCGACGAGGTCAATGGCCTTGTCGGGCAGGAAGCGGTCGGTGATGTAGCGGTTCGAGAGGGTCGCAGCCGCAACGAGCGCCGCGTCCTGGATGCGCACGCCGTGGTGCTGTTCGTATTTCTCCTTGAGACCACGCAGGATCGAGACCGTGTCCTCGACTGTGGGCTCAGAGACGAAGACGGGCTGGAAGCGCCGGGCGAGCGCCGCGTCCTTCTCCACGTGCTTGCGGTACTCGTCGAGCGTGGTCGCGCCGACGCAGTGCAGCTCGCCGCGGGCGAGGGCAGGCTTCAGCAGGTTCGAGGCGTCCATCGCCCCGTCCGCCTTGCCGGCACCGACAAGGGTGTGCATCTCATCGATGAACAGCACGATGCCGCCCTCGGCCGCCTGCACCTCCTGCAGCACGGCCTTCAGCCGCTCCTCGAACTCGCCACGATACTTCGCGCCGGCGATCAGCGCGCCCATGTCGAGCGCGAGCAGACGCTTGTCCTTGAGGCTCTCGGGCACGTCGCCATCGACGATGCGCAGCGCGAGGCCCTCGACGATGGCCGTCTTGCCGACGCCGGGTTCGCCAATGAGGACGGGGTTGTTCTTGGTGCGCCGCGACAGAACCTGGATGGTGCGCCGGATCTCCTCGTCACGACCGATGACCGGGTCGAGCTTGCCCTCGCGCGCCGCCTGGGTGAGGTCGCGAGCATATTTCCTGAGGGCGTCGTAGCCTTCCTCGGCCGAGGCGGTGTCCGCCTTGCGGCCCTGGCGCAGGGCCTCGATGGCGGCGTTGAGGCTCTGCGGCGTCACGCCCGCTTTGGCAAGCGCCTTGCCGGCCTCCGTATCCTTCTCGATCGCAAGGGCGAGAAGCAGCCGCTCGGCCGTAACGAAGCTGTCGCCGGCCTTCTCCGCCGCCTTCTCGGCCGTGTCGAACACGCGGGCGAGGCCCGGCGTCAGATAGAGCTGGCCGGAGCCGCCCTCCACCTTCGGCAGCTTGGCGAGCGCCTGCTCCGCCAGCTGCCGCGCCTCGCGCGAGCGACCGCCGGCACGGTCGATGAGACCGGCCGCGAGCCCTTCGGGATCGTCGAGCAGCACTTTCAGGAGATGCTCGGGTGAGAACTGCTGGTGGCCCTCGCGCAGGGCGAGGGACTGCGCGGACTGCAGGAAGCCCTTGGAGCGGTCCGTGTACTTGTCGACGTTCATCAATACCTCCTCGAGGCCACGCCGCCCGCCAGATGATGCCCGGGAAGGCGTCCCCCATTCAATGAAGTGCCAGCCTCAGACCCCGTTGCGGCGATCCTCGGCACGGCTGCGGCCCAGGTCATTGAGCCGCATCAATCATGTAGGTGTTGCGCGTCGGCCACATCAAGGGGCAGAGCCCGGATGGCCGCAGCTCTTTTTTCAGGACCGCCGCAGCGACGCCGAAACGCGAAAGGCGGGCCTGCGCCCGCCTTCCTTGAAGTCCTTGCAATGTCGCGGCTTATTCGCCAGCCGGCAGCTTGTCGTCCGCCGCCTTGCGGGCGCGGGTCCGGCGGGTGCGCGCGGGCTTCTCATCCGCCGGCGCGCTCGCCTCGGCGCCCTCACCGACAGCCTCCTCCGCCGGAGCGGCCTTGCCCCGGCGCGTACGCCGGGGCGCGGTGTCCTCGGCGGCCGCCGGTTCGCTGGCCGGGGCGGGTGCCTCGTCGGCCTCGGCCGCGGCGACGGTTGTGCGCACGGGCGTGGTCAGGAAGGCCGGCAGGTCGGCCTTGTCCTCGCTCCCGGCGCGGCGGTCCTCGCCACCGGCGTTGCCGTTCACATAGGCCGGACGCGGGCCGCGCTCGCGCCGCTCACTGCGCTCCTGGCGCTCTTGGCGCTCGTTGCGCTCATGACGCTCGCCGCGCTCCGCACGCATCTGGCGGTCGCCGCGCTGGCCGCGCTGCTCGAGGCGCTGCGGCCGCTCGCCCCTGCTCTCGCCCTCCTCGTCGGCGAAAGCCTCGCCGCGGACGTCCGGCTGGGGCGCGCCCAGCTCGTGCACGGCGGGCTGCTGGCCGTAGCCGAAACCGTTACCGTTGGTCTCGTCGAGATCGAGGTCGTCGCGTTCGTCGTCGAAGGAGCGCTGGAAACCGCCGTAGTTCTGTTGAAGCTGCGCCTGCGCCGCGGCGATGATGCGGAAATAATGTTCCGCGTGCTGGAAGTAATTCTCGGCCGCGACCGGATCGCCGGAAGCCTGGGCGTCGCGCGCCAGCTGGGTGTATTTCTCAGCTATGTGCTGGGCGGTGCCTCGCACCTTCACATCCGGACCGTTGGACTCGTAGCTTCTCGTCAGCGGGTTGGGCCCCTTGCGGTTGCGTCCCCGCATACGCCTGTTCTGACCTGGTCTCATCTAGTGTCTCTTTGAGGCTTCCTGAACCGCATGACATTCCGGCGCCGCGAGCCATCCCGAACGGAAACCGCCGAGAGGCATTGAGCGAGCCGGTTGGTTCGGATCGCGTGCCGAACCGAAAAGGGCTTGTCAGCCGAGAACGTCATGTAACAGTGGCAATGATCCGAGGGCGATCGAGCTCTCCGGATACTTCCCCGGCCGCGCCGACCCGGCGTCGCCTCGCCGTCCGACGCTTCATGCCAGGTGCAGACGCATCCCGGCACTCCGAAGACTTGATGTTCGCGCCGACCCGGAGGCTTGCTGTCGCAACCTCGACCGGGCTTGAAGCCAGATCATTTGTCGTGGAGCGCGATTCCTGCCGGGACACTAGCGGCTTTAACCGTGCGCGCCAAGCGTTTTTTGTGTCCGGCCGGCGAGTGTGTTGCCGCAGGTTCAGCCGCGGGCCTCGACGAGGACGACACGGTCGATGCCGGCAAGATCGGGATGGATGGAGACTGGGCCGAGGCCGTCGAGGAGGCCCGCGACAGCATCGGCCTGCCCTGCGCCCACCTCGAGCGCCGCAAGGCCGCCGGGGGCGAGCAGGCGCCGCGCGTCCGCAGCCAGGGCGCGATAGGCATCGAGCCCGTCGGGGCCGCCGTCGAGGGCAAGGAGCGGATCGTATCGCCGCACCTCCGGCGCGAGCGTCCGGATAAGGTCGCTTTCGATGTAGGGCGGGTTCGAGACGAGCACGTCGACCGGCCCGGCAACGGCCGTTGACCAGTCGCCGACGATGAAATGCGCACGCGCGGCAAGGCCGAGGCGTCCGGCGTTGTCGCGGGCCGTCCGCGCCGCTTCGGGGGCGCGGTCTATGCCGAGGCCTGTCGCCTGGGGCAGCTCGTGCAGCAGCGCAGCGAGAATGCAGCCTGTGCCGGTGCCCACGTCGACGATGGTGAGCGGCCGGTCGGCGTGGCCGCGCGTCCGGAGCGTCTTCAGCACGGCCTCGACGAGCGTTTCGGTGTCCGGCCTCGGCTCAAGCGTCGCGGGGGACAGCCGGAAGGGAAGGCCCCAGAACTCCCGCTCGCCGAGAATGCGGGCCACCGGCTCGCGGGCGAGCCGCCGGGCCGCGAAGCCCGCAAGGCGTGACGCCCCCTCCTCGCCGAGCGGCGCCTCGGGCAGGCCGGCGAGTTCGGCGCTGCTGATGTCGAGTGCCGCGAGCAGGAGCAGGCGCGCGTCGAGCGCGGGGCTGTCGATGCCGGCCGCGGCAAGCGCCGCGCGCAATTGCCGCAGGGCGTCGGCGCGTGTTGTCGAGGGCGTCAGGGGCGGGGCAGCGCTGGGCACGACGGTCGGGTCACCCCTCCTGCGCGGCGAGCTGCGCCGCCTGGTGCTCGGTGACGAGGGCGTCGATCACCTCGTCGAGGGCCGTGCCCATCATCACCTCGTCGAGCTTGTAGAGGGTGAGGCCGATGCGGTGGTCGGTGACGCGCCCCTGGGGGAAGTTGTAGGTGCGGATGCGCTCCGAACGGTCGCCGGAGCCGACCTGCGCCCGCCTGTCGGCCGCGCGTTCGGCATCCTTGCGTTGGCGCTCGGCATCGTAGAGGCGGGAGCGCAGCAGCGCCATGGCCTTGGCGCGGTTGCGGTGCTGGGAGCGCTCGTCCTGCACGACGACGACGATGCCGGTCGGCAGGTGCGTGATGCGCACGGCCGATTCCGTCTTGTTGACGTGCTGGCCGCCGGCGCCTCCGGCACGCATGGTGTCGATCCTGAGGTCGTTCTCGTCGAGGGCGAAGTCGACCTCCCCCGCCTCCGGCAGCACGGCGACGGTGGCGGCGGAGGTGTGGATACGGCCCGAAGCCTCCGTCTCCGGCACACGCTGCACGCGGTGCACCCCGGATTCGAACTTGAGCCGGGCGAAGACGCCACGGCCCTTCACCTGGGCAATGATTTCCTTGTAGCCGCCGACGGTGCCCTCGCTCTGTGACAGGATCTCGACGCTCCAGCCCTTGAGGTCGGCGTAGCGACTGTACATGCGGAAGAGATCACCCGCGAAGAGGGCCGCCTCATCGCCGCCGGTGCCGGCTCGGATCTCGAGGATGGCGCTCTTCTCGTCAGCCTCGTCCTTCGGCAGCAGCATCACCTTGAGGGCATGTGCCGCCTTGTCCACCGCCTTGCGGGCCTGGGGCAGCTCCTCCTCCGCAAGGGCGCGCATCTCGGCGTCCGTGGCGGGATCGTCGAGGAGGGCGGTGATCTCGTCGAGGTTCTTTTGCGCGCCCTCGAAGGCGTCGATGGCCGCGACGACCGGATCGAGCTCCGACAGCTCGCGCGACAGGGCCACGAAATCGTCCGCCCCGGCGCCGGCCGCCAGCGTCGCGGAGACGATGTCACGCCGCGCCCTGATGGCGTCGAGCCGCTCGCGCGGCGGTGTGAAGGTGTTCTCGGACATGGCTCTTCTGGAATGCGGCAGTGCGATGGGGCGGCCGTCGCTCGGCCGGCCGCCATGGAACCGGGATGAGCGACAGCGTCGCTACAACGGGATGTCGTTGGCCTCGGCGAATCGCTGGAGCGCGTTGCGCACGGACAGTTCGCCGTCTTGCGCGAGCAGACGCTCCATCTCGGCCGTGATGGCGCCGGCATCGAGCTTGAGCACCATTGCCTTCACGGGCCCGAGCGCGGAAGGCGACATCGACAGGCGCCGGTAGCCGAGCCCGATGAGCGCCATGGCTTCCAGCGGCCGTCCGCCGATCTCGCCGCAGAGGGTGACGGGGCAGCCCACGGCTTCGGCGCGCTCGGCGATGAGCCTCAGCGCACGCAGCGCGGGCCGGCTCAGCGGGTCGAACCGTCCGGCAACCTGGCGGTTCTCGCGGTCGGCGGCAAAGAGGAACTGCAGCAGGTCGTTGGAGCCGACCGACATGAAGTCGACCCGCCTGGCGATCTCGTCGAGGTGGAAGAGAAGCGAGGGCACCTCCACCATGACGCCGAGCGACAGCGAGGCCGGCGGCGGGTGGCCGTGGCGGGCAAGATGCGCCTCCTCGCGCGCCACGATGGCCTTGGCGCTTTCGAATTCCTCGACGGTCGCGACCATCGGGAACATGATCCTGAGGTGGTGTCCCGCGCCGGCGCGCAGCAGCGCGCGCACCTGCGAGCGCAGCAGGCCCGGCCTGTCGAGGCCGATGCGGATGGCCCGCCACCCGAGCGCCGGGTTCTCCTCCTCCACCTTTTCCATGTAGGGCAGCACCTTGTCGCCGCCGATATCGAGCGTACGGAAGGTGACGGGCAGGCCCCGCGCCGCCTCGAGCACGCTTGCATAGAGGGCGTACTGCTCGCCAGTCGTCGGCAGGCGCTGGGCCACCATGAACTGGATCTCGGTGCGGAACAGCCCGATGCCGGCCGCGTTCGTCTCCGCCAGGTGCGACATGTCGACGAGGAGGCCGGCGTTGATGTGCAGGTCGATCGTGACGCCGTCGCGCGTGCGGCTCGGCAAATCCCGCAGGCGGCGGTACTGTTCCTGCCGGCGGGCGCGCAGCCGCGCCTTCTCCGCATAGGCGGCCTCGACGTCCGGCGCCGGCCGGATCTGCACCTCGCCTGCGCCGCCGTCGACGATGATGGGGTCACCCTGCTCGACGAGGCTCGTAATGTTCTCGACCTCGCCGACGGCAGGGATGCCGAGCGCCCTGGCGACGATGGCGATGTGGCTTGTCGGCCCGCCTTCCTCCAGGATGACGCCTCTGAGGCGTGACCTGTCGTAGTCGAGGAGCGCCGCCGGCCCCATGGAGCGGGCAACGAGGATGGCGTTTTCCGGCAGATCCTCTCGCCTCGTCGCCAGCTCGGTGCCGGCCAGTGTGTGCAGCAGCCGGTTGGCGAGATCGTCGAGATCGTGCAGGCGCTCGCGCAGATAGGGGTCGGTCTGGCGCAGGAGGCGGGCGCGCGTGTCCGACTGCACGCGCTCAACGGCTGCCTCGGCCGTGAGGCCGGTCAGCACCGCCTCACGGATGCGGCGCAGCCAGCCCTGGTCGTTGGCGAACATGCGCACCGTCTCGAGCACGTCGCGATGCTCGCCGTGGTGCGCGACGTCGCCGCGCTCGATGAGCTTGTCGATGGCCGCGCGCATGGCGGCAATGGCATCCTCGAGGCGCTCCACCTCCCGCTGCACGTCCTCGGCGATGAGATTCTTCACCACGACACGCGGCTCGTGCAGCACCACGTGGCCGAGGCCGACGCCGTCGGCGAGGCTCACGCCGCGCTGATGCAGCGGCCGGCGGATGGCGATGTCTGCGCCGGGCGGCGCGATGGCCTGCAGCTCGCCCGAGGCGATCAGCTCGGCAAGCACCATCGCCGTCGTCTGCAGCGCCTCGATCTCTTCCTCGCTGTAGACACGGTGGGCCCGGTTCTGCACCACGAGCACGCCGAGCGTGTTGCCCGCCCGCAGGATCGGCACGCCGAGGAAGGCGTGGTAGATCTCTTCGCCTGTCTCCGGGCGGTAGCTGAAGGCGGGGTGCGACTGGGCGTCGGAGAGGGCCAGCGGCTCGGCCTCGCGGGCAATGAGGCCGACAAGGCCCTCGTCAGCGCGCATGGCCGTCAGGTGCACTGCCTCGCGATTCAGGCCCTCGGTCGCGTACAGCTCCAGCACGCCGTCGGCGCGCATGACGTAGACCGAGCACACCTCCGCCACCATGTTGGCAGCGATCTGGGTGACGATCCTGTCGAGCTTCTCCTGCGCGTGGACCGGCTCCGCCATGACCTCGCGGAGGCGGCGCAGGAGAACGCGCGGGCCACCGAGAGCGCCTCGCATCAGCCGGTTCCCGTCATCGGGCCGCGGACACGGCCCGTTCCAATTTCGTCGGCCGGTGCCGATGCTCGACTCCGGCGACAGCTTCGACTAGCCGTATAACCAAGGTCTTGCCGCACCCGCAAGCCGCCGTTCGTATATGGGTGCGGATTTCCTTCCCGCCCTTTCACGCGGGGGACCGCCTCATGGCGGCAAAGAGGCGCCCGTCGATGGCCAGCAGGCCGAGGCCGATGAGCCCCATTCCGGCAAGCTGCCGCATCGCGATAGTCTCGCCCAGGAAGGCGGCACCGAAAAGGACGGCACTCACCGGGATGAGCAGCGTCACCAGCGACAGGTTGACCGCTCCGGCCGCAGTAAGGATGCGGAAGAAGAGGATGTAGGCGAGGGCGGTGGAGGCGAGTGCCAGCGCGACGATGGCTGCCACGGGCCCGGGGCCCGGCGCCGTCAGCGTCCACGGCTGCTCCACCACGAGGGCGAGCGGGGCCATCATCATCGTCGTCGCCGTGAGCTGGCCAGTGGCGACGACGAGCGGACTCAGCCCGAAGCCGCGGAAGCGGCGGCCGTAGATGCCGGAGAAGGCATAGGACAGGGCCGCGAGCAGGACGGCGAAGGCGCCGATCACGTCGGCGCCCGCCCCGGCCAGCGCGGCCGGCCCGATCATCACGGCAACGCCAGCAAGGCCGAGCGCGACGCCGGCCAGCCGGTTGCCCGTCAGCTTCTCGTCGCTGGTCAAGAAGTGGGCGACGATGACGGTGAAGACCGGCGTCATGGCGTTGAGCACGGAGGCGACACCGCTCGGTATGCGCGCCTGTCCCCAGACGATGAGGCTGAAAGGGATGAGGTTGTTGAGAAAGCCCATAACGGCGAAGGCCGCCCAGACGCGGCCGTCGAGCGGCAGGCGTTGGCCCGACAGGCGCAGGACGAGGTTGAGCGCAAGGGCCGCGATGCCCACCCGGGCGAGGACGATGGTGAGCGGCGGCACGGCCTTGACGGCAATGCCGATGAAGAGGAACGAGCCGCCCCACAGGATGGAGAGGGCGATGAGCATCGCCCATTCGGTGGATCCCATGGACTGGCTGCGTGGGGTTGTCATGCCTCGTGCTCCGCGGACCGCTGCGTGCAGCGGCCGCGCACATTACTACGGCGGGCGGTTTGACCCACCCGAAAACTGCGCCGGGCAGCAAGTCGGGCATTCGGCTCGTGGCGTCTGCATGGCGACTTCACACCGGCCGGGTTCCGAATTATGAATTCTACCAATGTCGGTGAATATCAGAAAAATATGTCAGTTGTATTTCGGCACTTCGTGTAGTAGAGGAAATTAGGATGGTCGATATAACTCTGTTGTTTCAGCAAATTATACTTCTTGGTAGATGCGAAGCGGCGCGGCCGATAAAGAGGAAACCTTCCGCAAGAAAGCGGTGCCGCATCGCGGCAACAAGTACAGAGTCGTGACGGATCCGGAAAACAAGCGCCACACCGGCCCCAAGGGGCTGGGCGCCTATGACCTGGATATGGCGTACGGTCTGACGAAGGGCCCGAGAAGACCGACGGAGGCGGAACTGTTGGCCCGGGACAAGCGAGTTCTTCCGAAACCTCGACACAATGCGCGATCGGCGCTGGTACACGGGGCTGTCATGCTGATCAGCGACCTGCGGCGATGCGAGGTATCCCGCGCCGCCACAGCCCAGCGCCTGCGAACCCGGCAGCCCGGCTGCCGGGCTTCTTCCACTTACGCCTTGTCGAGGCCGTAGAGCGAATGCAGCGTGCGCACGGCAAGCTCGGTGTAGGCCGCGTCGATCAGCACCGAGAACTTGATCTCCGAGGTGGTGATGGCACGGATGTTGATGCCCTTCTCAGCCAGCGCCTTGAACGCCCTCGCGGCGACGCCTGCGTGACTGCGCATGCCGACGCCGATGGCGGAGACCTTTACCACGTCGGTTGCGCCCTGCAGCGTGGCGAAGCCGATCTCCTCGCGCGCCTTCTCGAGGATGGTCCTGGCGCGCTCGTAGTCGGCGGCCGGCACGGTGAAGGTGATGTCGGTCGTCGTCGTGTCATCGGAGACGACCTGGATGATCATGTCGACGTTGATGTTGGCTTCCGCCAGCGGCACGAAGATCGCAGCGGCCACGCCGGGCTTGTCGGCGACGCGCCGGAGCGTGATCTGGGCCTCGTCCTTGGAAAAGGCGATCCCGGTGACGATCTGCTGTTCCACGATATCCTCCTCGTCACAGATCAACGTGCCCGGCTTGGGATCGGCGGGATCGTCGAAGCTGGAACGCACGAAAGTCTTCACGTTGTGTGTCATGGCGAGCTCGACCGAGCGCACCTGCAGCACCTTGGCGCCGAGCGAGGCCATCTCCAGCATTTCCTCGAAGGAGACGCGGTCGAGGCGCCGGGCCTGGGGCACGATGCGCGGGTCGGTCGTGTAGACGCCGTCGACGTCGGTGTAGATATCGCAACGGTCGGCGTGGATGGCGGCGGCGAGCGCCACCGCGCTCGTGTCCGAGCCGCCACGGCCGAGCGTCGTGATGCGGTTCGTCGGCTGATGGATGCCCTGGAAGCCGGTGACCACGGCAACCTCGTTGCGCTCCTCGAAGTGCTGGATGATGCGCGAGCCGTCGACACCGATGATTCGCGCAGCGCCGTGGGCGCCGTCGGTCAGGATAGGGATCTGCCAGCCCTGCCAGGAACGGGCCCAGATGCCCATGTCCTGCAGAACAATGGCGAGAAGCCCCGCCGTCACCTGTTCACCGGAGGCGACGACCGCGTCATATTCGCGCGCATCGTGCAGGGCCGCGGCCTCGCGGCACCAGCCGACCAGCTCGTTCGTCTTGCCAGCCATGGCCGAGACGACGACCGCCACCTGATGGCCGGCGTCCACCTCGCGTTTGACGTGCCTGGCCACGTTGCGGATGCGTTCAATATTGGCGACGGACGTGCCGCCGAACTTCATCACCAGACGGGCCATGGCAAAACTGACACCATTTACAGGACGACGGGAGGTGCTACAGCGACCAGAAGCCGGACGCCAAGCACGCAAAAGGCGCGTATAGATGACGGGAGCCCCCCTCCGTGTCAACGGCAGGGGGCAGAACCCGCACAAGGGTGAAGGACATGGCTGGGACGACAAGCGAGCCGCGGCACAGCGCAGGCCAGCGCCGGACAGTGGACGAGCGGGAGGTGGCACGTTTTGCCGCGCTCGCGGACACGTGGTGGGATCCTCGCGGATCGATGCGCGTGCTGCACAAGTTCAATCCGGTCCGCGTCGGCTACATCCGCGACGAGGCGGCGCGGCATTTTGGCCGCGATCCGTCCGGCCTCACCTGCCTGCACGGCCTCTCGGTGGTGGACATCGGTTGCGGCGGCGGCCTGCTCTGCGAGCCGCTGGCGCGCCTCGGGGCCGAGGTCACGGGGCTCGATCCCGCCGCCACCAATGTCGAGGTGGCGCGCCTGCACGCCGAGCGGGGCGGCCTTGCCATCACCTACCGCGACGAGACGGTCGAGGCCCTCGCCGCCCGCGGCGAGCGCTTCGACATCGTCTGCGCCATGGAGGTGGTGGAGCATGTCGCCGACGTCGGAGCCTTCGTCGCGGCCTGCTGCGCCGTGGTGAAGCCTGGCGGCCTGCTCTTCATGGCCACCATCAATCGTACGCTGAAGTCCTACGCACTCGCCATCGTGGGAGCCGAGTACGTGTTGCGCTGGCTGCCGCGCGGCACCCATTCGTGGGAGAAGTTCGTCACGCCGGACGAGCTGACCGACGCCATCGAGGACAACGGCCTCTCGGTGCTGGACCGCACGGGCGTCGTCTACAACCCGCTCGCCGACAGCTGGCGGCCCTCGCACGATCTCGACGTCAACTACATGCTCGTGGCCGCCCGGCCGGAGCAGCGCGAGGCGTAGACCGCGATGATCGAGGGCAGCGACGCCGCCCGTGCCGGGTGGCGGCCCATGACGGTGACCGACCTGCCGGATGTCGACACCATTGCGCAGGCCGTGCATCCCGACTTCCCCGAGCGGCCGGAGGTTTTCACCGAGCGTCTCGCGCTCTTCCCGGCCGGCTGCCTCCTCCTCGAGCGGGACGGCAAGGCGATGGGCTACCTTCTGAGCCATCCCTGGCATGTCGGCGCACCGCCGCCGCTCGACAGTCTGCTCGGCAGCCTGCCCCCGGCAGCAACCACCTATTATCTGCACGACATTGCCCTGCTGCCGCCCAGTCGCGGTGCTGGCGCAGCCTCGGCGGTGCTTCCCTATCTCGTGCGGCAGGCCGAGATCGCCGGCACCGACAACCTCTCGCTCGTTGCTGTCAACAATTCCGCTCCTTTCTGGCGGCGTCACGGCTTCGCCGCGGTCGATTTGCCTGGCCTTGCCGAGAAGCTGGCGAGCTACGGGGCCGACGCGCTCTATATGCAGCGCACGATCGCGCCCCGGAGGCCACGAGGCGAAACGTCGAGCCCGGGCCCCGGGTCTAGGCGCGGCTTGCGATGGCGACGCCTGCGGCGGCTATAGCCATGCCCAGCATCTGCACCGGCGCCAGGCTCTCTCCAAAGAGGAGGAAGGCCATGACGGCCGAGACCGGCGGCACCAGGTAGAGCAGGGAGGCGACGCCCGCCACCGCGCCCCGGCGGATGAGATGCATCAGGAGGAGGATGCCGCCGATCGAAAGCACGACGACGGCCCATGCGAGGCCGGCGAGGGCCGCCGGCACGGGATCGAAGCGCACCTCGCCACCGAGGAGCATGGCCGGAAGGGTTACGAGCGCCGCCCCGATGAACTGCACGACGGCGTTGGTGCGCAGGTCGACGGCGGAGCCCGTCCGTTTCTGCCAGAACGTGCCCATCGTGATGGACACCATGCCGAGCGTACAGGCCAGCACCGCGGCGGGCGAGAGGCCGCCCACGCCGCCGAGCTTGGGCACGAGTACAAGAAGCGCGCCGGCAAAGCCAGTGACGATGCCGAGCCAGCGCCGGGGGCTCACCCTTTCGCCGATGAGCGGCGCGGCGAGCGCGGCAGTGAGCAGCGGCTGCATGCCGGCGATGAGTGCCGCGATGCCCGCCGGCAGGCCCTGGCGGACGGACCAGAACACCCCGCCGAGATAGACGCCGTGCAGCACCACGCCGGCCACCAGCCCCTCGCCCCAGGCGCGCCGCGTCTGCGGCCAGGGCGCACCGGCCGCGAGGCAGAGGCTGCCAAGCAACGCTATGGTGAGGCAGTAACGGATGAAGAGGAAGGTGAACGGCTCGGCGTGCGGTGCGACGAGTCGTGCCACAACGAAGCCTGTCGCCCAGATGATGACGAAAAGCGCCGGCATCAGCCGTTCGGCGAGGGAAGCGGACGGGAACGGCAAGGCTTGTCCATCCGTTGTCGAAGAAGGCCGCACCCAACCATGACGAAGGCCGGATCGCAATGACCGCCGGGCCACACTGCGGCCCGCTGGCCGTCCGGCTTGCCAGGGATGGGCGGAGCACCGACCTTGGTGTGCGGGGACCGGGGAAACGATGCAGGTCACGAAGCGGAAGGCGGGCGTGCGGAGGGGGCAACGGTGAAGGCGATCGGCACCTGGGCGCGCGTTCTCTGGCGGGCCTTCGAGCGGTTCAACGATCACGACGGCTGGGCGATCTCGAGTCACATCGCCCTCTCCGGCCTGATGTCGCTCTTTCCCTTCCTCATCCTCGTCGCGGCGCTCGCCGGGTTTGTCGGCTCGACGGACCTTGCCCGCGGTGTTGCCGAGCTCATCTTCGAGACCTGGCCGAGCGAGGTCGCCGGCCCGCTGGCCGGCGAGGTGAGCACGGTCATGACGCAGCAGCGGCGCGACCTGCTGACGGTCGGTGCGCTGCTCGCCGTCTATTTCTCGTCGAACGGCGTCGAATCACTGCGGATCGGGCTCAACCGCGCCTATGACTGCTACGACTGGCGGCCGTGGTGGCTGACGCGGCTCCAGGCCATTGCCTTCGTCCTCGTCGGGGCCGTGGCCCTCATCGCCTTCGCCCTCCTCGTCGTGTTCGGGCCGCTGGCCTGGCGGGCGATCGTCGCCGAGGTGCCGGCGCTGAGCCCGCTCGGGCCGCTCATCGTGACGGCGCGCTTTGCCGTGGCGACGGTCGTCATCGTCGTCGCGCTGCTGATCGCCCACCTGCTTCTGCCGGGCGGGCGACGCAGCGTTGCGTCTGTGCTGCCCGGCATCGGAGCGACGCTGGTGCTCTGGCTCCTCGGCGGCACGGCCTTCGGCCTCTATCTCGAGAGCTTCGCCACCAACTACGTCTCGACCTACGCCGGCCTTGCCTCGGGCATGATCGTGCTCGTCTTCCTCTACATTCTCGCCGCGATCTTCCTCTTCGGCGGAGAGCTCAATGCCGCGCTGATTCGTGAGCGGGAGGGGGGCGCTGAGGCGCCGTAGCGCCCCTTACGGGCTTTTTCAGCCTTCCCGCGAAGCCTCGAGCACGTCGTCGAAGCTGCGCAGGCCGGGGCGCGGGGAGTTGACGAGCACGGCCATGTTGCCGGGCTTGTGCTCGTTCTTCCACATCTTGGTGTGCGCCACCGGAATCTCGTGCCACGGGAAGACCTCGGACATGCAGGGGTCGATGCGCCGGTCGAGCACGAACTTGTTGGCCGCGGACGCCTGCTTGAGATGGGCGAAGTGGGACCCCTGGATGCGCTTCTGCCGCATCCAGACATAGCGGGCATCGAACGTGAGGTTGAAGCCGGTGGTGCCGGCGCAGAACACCACCATGCCGCCGCGCTTCACCACGAGGGTCGAGACCGGGAAGGTCTGCTCGCCCGGATGCTCGAAGACGATGTCGACGTCCTTCCGGCCGGTGATGTCCCAGATCGCCTTGCCGAACCGGCGCGCCTCCTGGCTCCAGGCGGCGTATTCGGGCGAGTTCACCCTGGGCAGCTGGCCCCAGCAGTTGAACTCCCTGCGGTTGATGACGCCCTTGGCGCCGAGGCTGAGCACGTAGTCGCGCTTGTCCTCGTCCGAGATGATGCCAATGGCGTTGGCGCCGGCTGCGGCGCACAGCTGCACGCCGAAGACGCCGAGCCCGCCGGAGGCGCCCCAGACCAGCACATTATCGCCGGGCTTGAGCGTGTGCGGCGGGTGGCCGAAGAGCATGCGGTAGGCCGTCGCCAGCGTCAGCGTATAGGAGGCGCTTTCCTCCCAAGTCAGGTGCTTCGGCCGCTCCATGAGCTGGCGCGACTGCACGCGGCAGAACTGGCCGAAGGAGCCGTCCGGCGTCTCGTAGCCCCAGATGCGCTGGGAGGGGGAGAACATCGGGTCGCCGCCGTTGCACTCCTCGTCGTCGCCGTCGTCCTGGTTGCAGTGCACGACGACCTCGTCGCCGACCTTCCAGCGCCGCACCTTGGAGCCGACCGCCCAGACAATGCCGGCGGCGTCGGAGCCGGCGATATGGTATGGCTGCTTGTGGACATCGAGCACCGAGATGGGCTGGCCGAGCGCAGCCCACACGCCGTTGTAGTTGACGCCCGCCGCCATCACGAGCACCAGCACCTCGTCGTCGCCGATGGTCCAGGTGGGCACCACCTCGAGCTGCATCGACTGCTCCGGCGGTCCATGCCGCTCCTTGCGGATGACCCAGGCGTGCATCTTCTCCGGCACGTGGCCGAGGGGCGGGATCTCCCCGATAGCGTAAAGATCCTTGCGCTCCTCCGTGGTGCGGGCGGCGGTCGCTCTGGCGGTGGCGTTCATGCGGCCTCCTGTCGTTCGTGTTTCCTCGGCGCGCCCTCTTGAATGGGGCTCTGCTGCACTGCGCCATGGCCAGAATGGATGATATTGCGGTGCAGCGAAAGCGAAAATGTCGCAGGCTGCGCCCTTGTTGCATTCGACCTTCGGCCTATTGGGCATTTTGCACTTGCAGCGTAGGTTGTTGCGCCGCACCATGACGATGGCAGAACGAGCAGCGCGGGCCATGCATCTGCGCGCGTGTGACAGGGAGAGACGGCATGAGCGAGCGAGACGGCAGCGCGCGCCCGCACCGGGACAGGCCCTGGATCTTTCGCACCTATGCGGGGCACTCGACGGCGGCCGAATCGAATCGTCTCTATCGCACCAATCTCGCGCGCGGCCAGACGGGCCTTTCGGTCGCGTTCGACCTGCCGACGCAGACGGGCTACGACCCGGATCATCCGCTCGCCCGCGGCGAGGTCGGCAAGGTGGGTGTCTCCATCGCCCATATCGGCGACATGCGCACCCTCTTCGAGGGCATCCCGCTCGCCGAGATGAACACCTCGATGACGATCAACGCCACTGCGGCGTGGCTGCTCGCCCTCTACATCGCCGTGGCCGACGAGCAGGGCGCCCCGCGCGACCGGCTGACGGGCACGACGCAGAACGACATCATCAAGGAATATCTCTCGCGCGGCACCTATGTCTTCCCGCCGCAGCCGTCCATGCGCCTGACCAAGGACATCGTCCTGTTCACGACGCGGGAAGTGCCGAAGTGGAACCCGATGAACGTCTGCTCCTACCACCTGCAGGAGGCGGGGGCGACGCCGGTGCAGGAGCTGTCCTATGCCCTCGCCACGGCCATCGCCGTGCTCGACACGGTGCGGGACAGCGGAGAGGTGGACGAGGCGACCTTCGCCGAGGTGGTGGGGCGCATCTCCTTCTTCGTCAACGCGGGCATGCGCTTCATCACCGAGATGTGCAAGATGCGCGCCTTCACCGAGCTGTGGGACGAAATCTGCCGTGACCGCTACGGCATCGCGGACCCGAAGAAGCGCCTCTTTCGCTACGGCGTGCAGGTCAATTCCCTCGGCCTTACGGAGCAGCAGCCCGAGAACAACGTCTACCGCATCCTCATCGAGATGCTGGCTGTCGTGCTCTCCAAGAAGGCACGGGCGCGCGCCGTGCAGCTGCCGGCGTGGAACGAGGCGCTTGGCCTGCCGCGCACCTTCGACCAGCAATGGTCGCTGCGCATGCAGCAGATCATGGCCTACGAGACTGACCTGCTCGAGTATGACGACATCTTCGATGGCTCCCGCGTGATCGAGGAGAAGGTCGGCGCCCTGAAGGAGGCGGCACGGGCGGAGCTCGCCCGCATCGAGGCCCTTGGCGGTGCGGTCGCTGCCGTGGAGTCCGGCTATCTCAAGCGTGCCCTCGTCGAATCAAATGCGGCCCGTCTCGCCGCCATCGAGGCGGGCGAGCAGGTGGTGGTGGGGGTCAATCGCTGGACGGAGAGCGAGCCCTCGCCGCTCCTTGCCGGTGAGGGCGCCATCCTCACCGTGCCGGAGACGGTCGAGATGGAGGCCGTGGCGCGGCTGCGGGACTGGCGGGCCCGGCGCGACGAGGCCGAGGTGACGGCGGCCCTCGCCGATCTCGAGGCGGCGGCGCGGGAGGCGCGCAACATCATGGAGCCGTCGATCCGCTGCGCCCGCGCCGGCGTCACCACGGGCGAGTGGGGCGAGACCCTGCGCCGCGTCTTCGGTGAATACCGTGCGCCCACCGGCGTGACGACCGAGACGCGCTCGCCGGACGTCGACCGTGAGGTGCGACTCCTGGTGGCGGATCTCGCCGAGAAGCTCGGCGGCGCACCGCGCCTCGTCGTCGGCAAGCCGGGGCTCGACGGCCATTCCAACGGCGCCGAGCAGGTGGCGCTCAGGGCCCGCGACGTGGGCATGGACGTGACATATGACGGCATCCGCCAGACGCCGGCCGACATCGTGGCACGCGCCCGCGCGGTCGACGCCCATGTCATCGGCCTGTCCATCCTCTCTGGCTCGCACGTGCCGCTGGTGCGCGACGTGATGGCGCGGCTGCGGGCCGAAGGGCTTGGCCACATCCCGGTCGTCGTCGGTGGCATCATCCCGCCCGAGGATGAGCTGGTGCTGAAGAACATCGGCGTTGCCGCCGTCTATACGCCCAAGGACTACGCGCTCGACGAGGTGATGGCCGGCATCGTCCGGGTGGTCGAGCGCGCCCGCGCCCGGCTTGATGCCTGAGCGCCTGTCGAGGAAGCGATCCAGGAAACGACAACGAAAGGGAGACACGATGAACCCTGCCGCTGCCGCGCGCACGATTCCGACGGACCTGCGCAGCCTCGCCCGCGAGGCCGCGGAGGCTCTCGGCACCCTGACCGGCGCCGCGGCCGGCGCGGTAAGGGCTGCCGTGACGGCGGAGGGGCGGATTGTGCCGGAGCGGTTCGACCGCGCCCAGCACATGGCGCACGGCCTCGCCTGGATCGCGACCTATGCGACGGCCGTACGCGAGCTTGTCGCCTGGGCGGACCGGCTCGCAGAGGAAGGTCGCTTCGGCGAGGTGGAGGAGCTGATCCTGGCCATCGGCGCCGGCGAATATTGCGCACAGGTCTTCGGCGGCATTCCCATGAGCCAGGGCGAGATTGTGCGGCCAGACGTGTTCGGCCTCGATGAGGGGGCGCTCGCCGCGCTGCGCACGCCAGCGCTCAGGGCGCTCGTCGCCCGGGGCAACACGGCCGAGAACCGCGCGCGGCTCGCCACGCTGCTGCGCCAGCGCGACGGCGCCTCCAGCATCGGCGCCACCGGCCTCGACGAGACGCTGGAGGCCATCCGCGCCGAGATGCGCCGCTTTGCCGACGCCGAGGTGGTGCCGCACGCGCAGGAATGGCATCGCACCAACAGCTACATCCCGCTCGAGACCATCGCCGACATGGCTGCCCTCGGCGTCTTCGGCCTCACCATTCCCGAGGAATACGGCGGCATGGGCCTCTCCAAGGTTTCCATGTGCGTCGTTTCGGAGGAGCTGTCGCGCGGCTACATCGGTGTCGGCTCCCTCGGCACCCGTTCCGAGATCGCGGCCGAGCTCATCCTGTGCGGCGGCACGGACGAGCAGAAGGCCCATTTCCTGCCGAAGATCGCGAGCGGCGAGATCCTGCCCACGGCCGTCTTCACGGAGCCGAACACAGGCTCTGACCTCGCCTCGCTGAAGACACGCGCCCAGCGCGACGGTGACGTATACCGCGTCTACGGCAACAAGACGTGGATCACACATCCCGTGCGCGCCGACCTCATGACTCTGCTCGTGCGCACCAACCCGGCCGAGCCAGGACACCGCGGCCTTTCCATCCTGCTGGCCGAGAAGCCGCGTGGCACGGACGACGATCCCTTCCCCCTGGCGGGGCTGACGGGCAGCGAGATCGAGGTGCTCGGCTACCGTGGCATGAAGGAGTACGAGCTCGCCTTCGACGGCTTCGAGGTGCCGGCGGCGAACCTTCTCGGCGGGCGCGAGGGGCAGGGCTTCAAGCAGCTCATGCAGACCTTCGAGGCTGCCCGCATCCAGACGGCGGCGCGCGCCATCGGCGTTGCGCAGTCGGCCTTCGAGCTCGGCCTGCGCTATGCCGAGGAGCGGGTGCAGTTCGGCAAAAGCCTCATCCACTTCCCGCGCGTCGCCGACAAGCTCGTCATGATGGCGGTGGAGATCATGCTGGCGCGCCAGCTCACCTATTTCGCCGCACGCGCCAAGGACGGGGGCCGGCGCTGCGACCTCGAGGCCGGCATGGCGAAGCTACTGGCGGCCCGCGTCGCGTGGGCGGCGGCGGACAATGCGGTGCAGATCCACGGCGGCAACGGCTTCGCGCTCGAGTATCCGGTGTCGCGCGTGCTGTGCGATGCGCGCATCCTGTCGATCTTCGAGGGCGCGGCGGAGATCCAGGCCCAGGTCATCGCCCGCCGCCTCGTCGAGGAACCCTCCTGACCCTTGCCTCGTTCGCTGCCTCGGGGGCTCTCCGCGCACCGTCTGGCATCCTGCGCGCCCGCTTCCCACATGAGGAGTGCAGCCAAGGAGGAACAAGATGAGCGGACTACGCCTTGCCCACGGTACTTGGGTGCTTGTCGGCGATGGAGAAAAGGCGCTCTTCTTTCGCAACGAGGGGGATGCCACCTATCCCCATCTGGTCGTCGAGGATGTCTTCGCACAGGAAAACCCGCCCAATCGCGAGCAGGCCACGGACAGTCCCGGCCGCATGAACCGCGGCCGCCCCAGCAACAACAAGAGCGCTATCGAGCCGACCGACTGGCACCGCCTTGCCAAGGACCGTTTCGCCAGCGAGATCGCGGATGCGCTCTATCGGGCGGCGCACGAGAACCGCTTCGAGCGGCTCGTCGTCGTCGCTCCACCGCAGACGCTCGGCGAGTTGCGCAAGGCGTTCCACAAGGAGGTCAGTGAACGGATCGTCGCCGAGGTGGACAAGACCCTCACATCCCATCCGGTCTACGATATCGAGAAGGTCCTGACGGCCTGAGCCTCCTGCGGGGCGCGGCCTGTACGGGCAGCGCCCTGCATGGGTTCGGCGGGTATTGCCACGCCGCCCCCTGACGTTGTGAGCTAGATGGGAACAACGAGCGGGGGAAGTTGTCGGCGATGGGAGAGGCCCTGGAGAGTTTCGCAATCGACACGGTTCACAGCCTGACCTGGCCGGGCAGCGGAGATGTCGTGCGCTTCGTCCAGCGCGGCGGCCGCCTGTGGTTCGTCGCGGCAGACATCTGCCGCGCGCTGCGTTTTTCCATGAATCGGGCCGGCATCATCAATGTCACCCAGGCGCTTGCCTGCGTCGGGCCGGACGACAAGCTGCTCGTCCGGCTGGAGACGAGCCCCGGCACCTTCCGGCCGTTCACGCGCTACATGCTGGTGTCGGAAACGGGTCTCGAGGCGCTGGTCGCCGAGGCGCTGCGCCGCCGCATGCCCAAGGCCGAGGCCGGCGAGCTGCCGGCCCTCTGGCGCCTGGTGCGCTCCACCGCGCGCAATGTCGTCACGGCTCTCGGTGACCGGGTTGCGGACCAAGGCATCGGCTGCGAAGGGGACGAGGCGCCGGCGCGGGGGCGGGAGCGTCTGCGCTCAGCGGTCGGCTGAATGGTTCAGCTGCGCCCCGTGGCGCGGTCGAGCGCGGTGGCGAGATCGTCGTAAAGGTCCTGCGGGTCCTCGATGCCGACGGACAGGCGCAGCAGGTCGGGCGGGCATGGCGAGCCTGCGCCCTCGATCGAGGCGCGATGCTCGATGAGGCTCTCGACACCGCCGAGCGAGGTGGCGCGCTTCCACAGCTCGACCCTGGCGGCTGTGGCAATGGCAGCGGCCTCGCCGGCCGCGAGCCGGATGGACAGCATGTAGCCGAAGCCGTTCTCCATCTGCTGCGCGGCGACGGCATGGCCGGGATGGTCCGGCAGGCCCGGATAGAGCACCTTCGACACCGCCGGATGCGCGGCGAGCTTCTCGGCGAGCCGGGCCGCCGAGGCGCTCTGGGCCGCGGCGCGCAGGTGGAAGGTGCGCATGCCGCGCGTGAGGAGGTAGGCCTCAAAGGGTCCGAGGATGCCGCCCTGCCCCCGGCGGATGGCGGCGATGCGCGCCCAGAAATCATCTTCTGCCTTGGTGACGAGGGCGCCGGCGACCACGTCCGAGTGGCCGTTGAGGATCTTCGTCGCCGCATGCATGACGATGTCGGCGCCGAGGGCCAGCGGCCGGGTGTGGTAGGGCGAGGCGGTGGTGGAATCGACCGCGAGCCGCGCCCCGGCCGCGTGGGCGATCTCGGCCGCCGCGGCGATGTCGGTGATCGTCCACAGCGGATTCGACGGGGTCTCGATCCAGATGAGCCTGGTGCGGCCGGGCGTGACGGCAGCCCGCAGCGCATCGAGGTCGGTGGTGTCGACGAAGTCGACCTGAAGGCCCCAGCGCCTGGCCTCGCTGGCAAGCCAGTGGCGCAGTGCCCAGTACATTACCGTGGGCGCGACGATGTGGTCGCCCGGACCGAGTGCCTGGAACACGGCCGTCGCCGCGGCCATGCCCGAGCCGAAGAGGAGGGCCTGGCTGCCTCCCTCCAGCATGGCGAGGACATTCTCCGCTTCGCGCGTCGTGGCGTTGTCCGGCCGGCCGTAGACGAAGCCGGAGGAATAGCCATTGTCCTCGTCACGGATGTAGGTCGTCGCCACATGGATCGGCGGGACGACGGCCCGGGTCAGCGGATCCGTGGCGCCCATGGCCTGGGCGGCGAGGGTGCGGGCGGACCAGGGCTTCTTGGAAGCGGTCATGGGCGGCTCCGTGGGCGCGGGAAAGGGGCCTCCTGCGTATGGCGCGAGCTAGCAGACCAGGCAAGGGCCGCGACAGGCAAGCTCGCCCGCGCCGGGCGCATGGCGGCGCGCGCCTGCCCCGGCCTCAGCTGTTCAGCGCCTCGCGCACGCTCGTGCGCAGCTCCGCCAGGGAGAAAGGCTTCGTCAGCACGTCGATGACGACGCCGTCAAGCGAGCTCGCCCGCTCGCGCTGGTCAGCGAAGCCAGTCATCAGCATGATGGGCAGTTCGGGATACGAGCGCTTGGCAGCATGCGCCAAGGCGATGCCGTCCATGATGGGCATGCGGATGTCGGTGAGCAGAAGGTCGAACCGTCCCTGGTGCTGGTCGAGACGGGCAAGGCCATCCTCGCCGTCGACGGCCGTGACCACGGCATGGCCGTCGATCTCCAGCCCGCGCTTCAGGAAGCCCCGAACGCCCTCCTCGTCGTCGACGAGCAGAATATGCGCCATCGTTACTGCTCCTTGCGGTCCTCTCTTTCTGCCTCAACGACGCCAACGAACGGCAGTTGCCGGTAGCGGTGGGCCACGTCCATGCCGTAGCCGACCACGAAAAGATCGGGACATTCGAAGCCGACATAGTCGGCATCGATCCGTACCGCACGCTTGCCCGGCTTCTCGAGCAGCACGGCCGATTTCACGGTACGCGCGCCCCGGGCCATCAGAAGATCCTTGGCGAAGGCGAGGGTGCGGCCCGATTCGAGAATGTCGTCGACGAGCAGCACGTCGCGGCCGCGCACGTCGCTTTCCACATCCTTCAGGATCTCGACGTGCCCGGAGGAGACGGTGGCCTCGCGATAGCTCGACATGTGGACGAACTCCACCTGCGGCTCGAGCCCGGCGCGGTGCAGCGCGCGGATGAGATCGGCCGCGAACATGAAGCTGCCTTTCAGCACGGCAACCACCAGAAGGTCGCGTGGCTCGGAGGCGGCCACGGCCTTGGCGATCTCCTCGTTGCGGGCAGCGATCGCTTTCTCGTCGAACAGAACCCGGATGGTCTTCGTCTGCATGGTCTGGCCTTTATCGTTGCCCGCAGCGGAGCGCATGCCGCCGCTTAACCGCCGCCGGTGCTGTGTGCAAGTCGGACAGGCGGGGAAGAACCGGGCACGGGGCTGCCCGCTTCCGGGGCGCCCGCGCCTCCGCATCGACGAGCCTATAGGCGTTGGCGCGGGAAGGACAGACAATGGGCATGGCGAATCAGGCTGGTATGCGCGGCCTGCCCCGGCTAGGACGGGCATCCGCGTGACACCAATTGGTCGGCCGTCATGGTTAATGAACCGTGAAGGCCGCGGCCGCGAGGAGGTGACTGGTGGTTCGTTTCGACAATGTCGGACTGCGCTACGGCATGGGGCCGGAGGTGCTGCGAGACCTGACGTTCTCGATCGAGCCGCGCTCGTTCCAATTTCTCACGGGCCCCTCAGGGGCCGGCAAGACGACGCTGTTGCGCCTCATCCTTCTCGCCCTCAAGCCGACACGCGGCCTCATCACCCTCTTCGGCGAGGACGTGTCGCAGATCAGCGGGGAGGCGCTCACCGCCCTGCGCCGGCGCATGGGCGTCGTCTTCCAGGACTTCCGGCTGCTCGACCATCTCACCACCTACGAGAACGTCGCCCTGCCGCTGCGCGTGCAGGGCCGCGAGGAGGCGAGCTATCGCGCCGAGGTGGTGGAGCTGCTGCGCTGGGTGGGCCTGGGCGAGCGCATGCACGTGCTGCCGCCCGTGCTGTCGGGCGGCGAGAAGCAGCGCGCGGCCATCGCCCGCGCCCTCATCTCGCGGCCGGAGCTGCTGCTGGCCGACGAGCCGACCGGCAACGTCGACCCGAGCCTCGCCCGGCGGCTGCTGCGCCTCTTCGTGGAGCTCAACCGGCTCGGCACGTCGGTGATCATCGCCACGCACGACCTTGCGCTGATGGACCAGGTGGATGCCCGCCGCCTGGTGCTTGGCGAAGGCCGCCTGCACATCTACGAGTGACGGCATGATGCGCCGCACCGAACGGACCAACCCCGCACCGGACGTCGAGTCCGACCTTGGGCCGCTGCCCGAGACACTGCGCCGCAACCAGCCGCTCGTCCCAGCCGATTCGGTGGCTGGCCGGGCGCTCGTCACCGTCATCGCCATTCTCACCTTTCTCGCCGCGCTTGCGGCGGGCGCCGCCGAGCTCGTGGCCAGCGCCTCGGCCGAATGGCGCTCCTCTATCTCCCGGGAGATCACCATCCAGGTGAAGCCCAACGCCCAGCGCGACATCGAGGCAGATGTCGCCGCTGCCGTCGCCGTGGCTGGCGCCGACCCGCAGGTCGATTCGGTGTCCGTCTACTCGAAGGAGGAGGCGGAGCGGCTTCTGGCGCCCTGGCTCGGCACGGGGCTCGAGCTCGTCGAGCTGCCGGTGCCGCGCCTCGTCGTCGTGCGTCTCAAGTCCGACACCACGCCAGACCTCACCGCCATGAAGCAGCAGCTGGCCGAGCAGGTGCCGACGGCCAGCCTCGACGACCACCGCACCTGGATCGCCCGCCTGTCGACCATGGCGAGCACTCTCGTCATCATTGCCCTTGCCATCGTCGGCCTGGTGCTCACGGCGGCTGCGCTCGCCATCGCCTTCGCGACGCGGGCGGCGGTGGCGAGCAGCCGCGAGATCCTGGAGGTGCTGCATTTCGTGGGGGCCGACGACCGGTTCATCGCGCGCGAGTTCCAGGTCCGGTTCCTCGGTCTCGGGCTCAAGGGCGGCGCCATCGGCTGCCTCGCGGCCATCCTGCTCATCGCGTGCCTCGGCTTCCTCGCCGGCTACTGGCGGGCGAGCCCGGGCGGGGACCAGATCGAGGCCTTGTTCGGCGCCTTCGACATCGGCTGGCGCGGCTATGGTGCCGTCGTCGTCGTGGCGGCGATCGTCGCCACCACCACGGCGCTTGTCTCGCGCTTCACGGTGCACCGGCATTTGCGCGGGCTCGGCTGAGGGTAAGCGGCGGCGTGCATCTTGTGCCTAGTGCGCGCCGCAATCGTCGGTATGCTGCACAGCGAAAGGTAAGAGCATGAGCATCGCTGGCAACGAGCCGATGGTTGCCGACCCCGCCGATAGCGAGCCGACCGCCGTGGCGCCGGCCGCGTCCCCCCGCCGTCGCCGTCGCTGGCGGATGCTGCGCCGCAGTCTGGCGGTCGCCGGCCTTCTTGCTTGCCTCGCCTTCGTTGGCGGCTTCTTCGTCTTCACCGACATGGTGGGGCGCGTCGGGCGGCGGGTGGATGCAAGGGCGGATGCCGTGGTGGCGCTCACCGGCGGTGCCCAGCGCATTGCCGATGCGGCCGATCTCGTGAGGCAGGGCCATGCCCGTCGCCTGCTGATCAGCGGCGTCAACAAGCACACCACGCCGGCCCAGCTCGCCATTCTCAATCCCGAGCTCGTCGACCTGGTCGACTGCTGCGTCGACCTTGACTACCGCGCACGCAACACCATCGGCAACGCGATCGAGACCCGGCGTTGGGTGCAGCGGCATGCCTTCCGTTCGCTGATCGTGGTCACGTCGAACTACCACATGCCGCGGTCGCTGGTGGAGCTCGGCAACGTGCTGCCCGAGACCGAACTCGTGCCCCACGCGGTCTCGGCTGACCGCATCGACACCGAGCGGTGGTGGCGGGATCCGGTGGCCGCGCGGCTGCTCTTTATGGAATACCTGAAGTATCTCGCGGCCGTGGCGCGTACCTGGGTGGAGCACGACCCGGAGGATTCGCGCGTCGCCGTGCTTATCGGCGGGCGCAAACCGGTTGCGACTGCCCCCGTGCTGCGTTAGGCGGTCAGCGCGCGCCGGCCCCGCGCGCACATGCTGCCGGATGCCATGCTCGCTCTCCGCTCACTCGCCTTCAACGTCGCCTTTTACGCCAACCTCATCGTCTGGCTCATCGCCTGCCTGCCGATGCTGCTGCTACCGCGGCGCATGCTGATGGCGGTGGCCCGCGCCTGGGCGCGCACGTCGCTGTGGCTCCTGCGCGTCCTGGCCGGTACGCGCCTTGAGGTGCGCGGCGTGTCCAACATCCCCCAGGGCGGCTGCCTGGTGGCGTGCAAGCACCAGTCGATGTGGGAGACCTTCGCCCTCGTTCCCTTCTTTTCGGACCCTACCTTCATCCTGAAGCGGGAGCTCATGTTCATCCCCTTCTTCGGCTGGTACCTGTGGAAGGCCGACATGGTGCCCGTGGACCGCAAGGGCGGCGCCCGTGCCATGGTGCGCATGACGGAAAAGGCTGCCGAGGAGGCCCGCGACGGCCGGCAGATCATCATCTTTCCCGAGGGTACGCGCCGGCCGCCGGGGGCCGAGCCTGCCTACAAGTACGGCATCGCCCATCTCTACGACCGGCTGGGCGTGCCGTGCCTGCCGGTCGCCCTCAACTCCGGCCTCTTCTGGCCGCGCCGGCGCTTCATCCGCCGGCCGGGTACGATTGTCGTCGAATTCCTGCCGCCGATTCCGCCCGGCCTGCCGCGCGACAGCCTGGTGCCGACGCTGATCGAGACCATCGAGCCTGCCGCCCGCCGCCTCCATGCCGAGGGGCTTGCCGAGATCGGCGACGCCGCCCCGCCGCAGCCGGAACGCGCCGGGGCGTGATCAGCTGCAACGACGGCGCTTGACAACATGGTTAAGATGTTCTCTTTTTGTTCCGAACAAAAAGGGAACGTGGAGCCGGAAATGAGCGCTGTCGTCCAATTCCCCGTGCACGTGGCGCGTCGTCCCCTTGCGTCCGCCCGTGTGAGCTCGCCCGTGCGGGACGAGACCCTCCACGTCGCTTCCGGCGGCGATCTCCTGCCCCTGCGCGCCTGGCGCGGGCGCTCGGGCCGCCGCTATGTCGTGTCCGTCTATCCGCTGACGGCCATGTGGCAGGAGGCGCACCTCGACGCCGTGCTCATCGCCGTCGCGCGCGAGGGCGAGGCGCGCCGCATCGTCGGCGTGTGCGAGTCCTCTCCGCTTTCGCCGCACGGCTTCGACAGCGCCTGGTTCGGGCAGATGCGCGCCTGTGGCGCTGTGGAGCTCCACGTCCATCTCCTTGCCACCAGCGCCGAGGCGCGCGCGGCCGTCGTGCGCGACCTGCACCCGTTCCAGTGATCCGCCCGGCGTGCGCTCAGTGCAGCTGGGCGGCGAGCCAGGCGAGCGTGGCGTCGTGCACGTCGAGCGCCATGAGGTGCTCGTAGGTGTTCAGCACATATTCCGGGTTGGGACCGGACTGGCCGACGCCCTGCCTGACGATGGCCAGCAGCGCCTCGCGCGGCAGTATGCCGGCATATTGGGGATGCCGGCGGTCCGCCACGTAGGTGAGGGCAGTCACCTGCTCGCCATTGGCGAGGCGCACGGGCAGGTGCCGTTCCAGATAGACGGATGTCGCCTGCTCCCGCGCCCGCAGATAGGCGATTGTCTCCTCGACCTCCGGGCCGGGCACGCGGAAGGCCACGCCCTTGCAGGCGCCGCCGCGGTCGAGGCCGAGTACGAGGCCCGGCCGCTCAGGCGTGCCGCGGTGGACGTGCGAATAGATGCACAGCGCGCGGTGGTAGCCGGCGAGCCGGGCCGGAAAGCGGTCGATGAAGGGAAAGCCGGGCCGCCACATCAGAGAGCCGTAGCCGAAGACCCACAGATCGCCCGATTCGTGGCTCATGCCCTTCCGTCTCGTCGCTGAAACAGGCCGTGCCGTGACGCCGAGACCTTGTGCCCGTGCCGCCGCTTGGCCGCAATGCGGGTAACAGGTAGGAAGGGACGGTGCAACAAGGGAGAGGGCGTTGAACGAAAGGGAACAGGTCGATACGAGCCCGGCAGGCGTGCGCCGCAGCCGCTGGGGGCTCTACCTGCCGGTCCTGCTGCTGGCGCTGCTCGTCGCAGGCTGGTCCGTCTTCTGGTTCGTCGCGCGTGCCCGTGCGCTCGATGCGGTCGAGCTGTGGCTGGCGCGGGAGGCGGCGGACGGGCGCCAGTGGTCCTGCCCGCAACGCTCGGTCGGCGGCTTTCCCTTCCGGTTCGAGCTGCGCTGCGAGAACGCCACCTTTACGGGCGAGACGGAGATCGGCCCCGCCACGGGCGAGCTGAAGCGCTTCCTCGCGGTGTCGCAGGTCTACCAGCCGCAGCACGTTATCCTCGAGGTCGAGGGGCCGCTCGTGGTGCGCAGCACGTCCGACGACGCTAGCCTGACGCTCGACTGGCGCAGCTTTGATGCGAGCGTCATCGTCGCCAACGACATGCCAGAGCGCGTGGCCGTGAGCATCGTCGAGCCGACGATGACGGTGAGCGTGCCCGGCTCGTCTCCCGGGGACTTCAGGGCCGAGGCCGTGGAATTCCATGCCCGGCGCACGCCGGAACGCGCTGGCGCCTACGACCTTGCGCTCGACATGCGCAAGGCGTCGGTGCCTGTGCTCGACGCCCTTCTCGCCAGCTCTGAGGCCGCAGACCTCACCCTGCGCGCCACGGTCACCAATGCCGGGCTGCTCGCCCGCGGCTCGACGCCCGCCCGGCTGGACGCATGGCGGGAGCGCGGTGGAGCCGTGGAGCTGACGCGCCTTGCCGTGGTCAAGGGCCCGCAATCCCTGGAGGCGAGCGGCCACCTCGGGATCGACACCCAGCGTCGGCCGGAGGGGACCGTCGACGCGTCGGTTGCCGGTCTCGACGGCCTCCTCGCGCGTTTCGGCCTCGGCGGCAACGGGCTCGCCGGCCTCCTTGCGGGCGGTCTCGCCGCCCTCGGCGGCAAGGCGCCAGACGGGGCCTCGCCCGGCATGACGAAGCTGCCGCCCATCCGTTTCACGGACGGGCGCATCTTCTTCGGTCCCTTCCAGGTCGGCACGGTCTCGCCGCTGCGCTGAGCGGCGAGCCGTCACTGGCCGGTGCTATCCTCGCCGCGCCGGCGGCCGAAGTCGGGCTCGGGCGTCTCCTGCCCCACGGCGATGATGTTGCGGCGGATCGCCCGCGTGCGCGTGAAGAGGTCGAACAGCGTCTGGCCGTCGCCCCAGCGAATGGCCCGCTGCAACGCCGCGAGATCTTCGTTGAAGCGGCCGAGCATCTCGAGCACCGCCTCCTTGTTGTTGAGGAAGACGTCGCGCCACATGGTGGGGTCGGAGGCGGCGATGCGCGTGAAATCGCGGAAGCCGCCGGCCGAGAACTTGATCACCTCCGACTGCGTGACCTCCTCGAGGTCGGCCGCCGTGCCCACGATGTTGTAGGCGATGAGGTGCGGCACGTGGCTGGTGATGGCGAGCACCAGGTCGTGGTGCTGGGCCGTCATCACCTCGACGTTGGAGCCGAGCGCGCGCCAGAAGCCGCGCACCGCGTTGACCGCCGCCGGATCGGTATCGTCCGTCGGGGTCAGGATCGACCAGCGGTCGATGAACAGCGTCGCAAAGCCTGCGTCTGGCCCGGAATGCTCCGTGCCCGCGACGGGATGGGCGGGGACCAGATGCACGCCGGGCGGAATGTGGGGCGAAAGCTGTGCGATGGCCGCGGCCTTCACCGAGCCGACGTCGGAGACGATGGCGCCGGGCTTGAGGCGCGGCGCGATGGTCGCGGCGACCTCGGCATAGGCGCCTACCGGCACGCACAGGATGACGAGATCGGCGTCGGTAACCGCCTCGGCAACGTCGGTGGTGGCGATGTCTGCGAGGCCGAGCTCGCTCACGCGGGCGATCACAGCGGGCGAGGCATCGGCTGCCACGAGCGTGCCGGCAAGCTTCAGGTGGCGCACCGCCCGCGCGATCGAGGAGCCGATGAGGCCGAGACCGATGAGGGTGATCCGCTTGAAGAGCGGTGTTTCACGCGGCGGGCCGAGACGGTCAGGCATCGCTCCCTCGCAGGAAATCGGCAAGTGCCTCGACGACGAGGCGGTTGGCCTCGGCCGTGCCGACCGTCAGGCGCAGCGCGTTCGGCAGGCCGTAGGCGGTGACCCCGCGCAGGATCAGCCCGCGGGCGGAAAGGAAGGCGTCGGCCGCCCTGGCGCCGCGCTTCTCGTCTTCCGGGAAGTGGACGAGCAGGAAGTTGCCGACGCTCGGGGTCACGGTGAGGCCGAGCTTCTCGATCTCCCGCGTGAGCCACGGCAGCCATTCCTCGTTGTGCGCCACGGCGGCCGCCACATGCGCGTCGTCAGCGAGGGCGGCGATGCCGGCCTCCAGTGCGATGGAGCCGACGTTGAAGGGGCCGCGGATGCGGTTGAGCGCGTCGGCAACGTGCGTCGGCATATAGGCCCAGCCGAGGCGCAGGCCCGCCAGGCCATAGATCTTCGAGAACGTGCGCGTCATGACGACATTCTCGCTCGTCGCCACGAGTTCGAGCCCGGAGGCGTAGTCGTTGCGCCGCACATACTCGGCATAGGCCGCATCGAGCACGAGGAGCACGTGCGGCGGCAGCCCGGCATGCAGGCGCTTGACCTCGTCGAAGGGGATGTAGGTGCCCGTCGGGTTGTTGGGATTGGCGAGGAAGACGACCTTCGTCCGCTCGGTGACCCGCGCGAGCAGGGCATCGACATCGGTCGTCAGGTTCTTCTCCGGCGCCACCACCGGCGTGCCGCCGGCCGCGAGGATGGCGATGCGGTAAACGAGGAAACCGTGCTCGCTGTACAGGCCCTCGTCGCCGGGGCCGATATACGCATGGGTGATGAGGCTCAGGAGCTCGTCCGAGCCGGCGCCGCAGACGATGCGGTTGGCGTCGAGGCCGTACTTGGCCGCGATCGCATTGCGCAGGCGGGTCGCCGCGCCGTCCGGATAATAGGCGATTTGCTCGGCAGCGGCCTGCGCGGCGGCGATGGCGTGCGGGCTCGGGCCCAGCGGCGTCTCGTTGGAGGACAGCTTGTAGACTTTCTCGACGCCTGCCGCGGCGCTCTTGCCGGGAACATAGGCGTCGATGGTGAGCACGCCGGGACGAGGCTCGGGACGGGCCGGGACAATGGCCATTGCGATGGGCTCCGCTATCGAACGGTGAAGGTGGATGCGTCGCCGCCCGTCGGCTGGGCCTCGGGGACGGCGAAGCGGGCGGCGTGGCTGCCGATCTCGGCAAGATGCGCCCGCCCTGCGCCGGCGCCGGTCAGCGCCTCCCCGAGGGCAGAGAGCGTCACCGTGCCGGGAATGGAGAGAAGGAGGGAGAGGCCGCCGGGCGTGCCTGCCGAGCCGAGCACCTCGGCGCCGAGGGCGGAAATGGCGGCGGGGATGGTCTCACGCCATCGCTCCACCCGTGCCGAGACCAGCACGATCTCGCGCACAGCAGCGTCAGCCACGGGCTTCGACACGACAAAGACCGGCGTCGCCGCCGGATGGTCGGGCCGCTCGATGAAGGGCAGGCGGGCGATGACCTTCGGTGCCTCCGGCGCGGCCAGCCGTTCCCACCAGGCGCCCGAGGCCGTGCCCTGGTCCGGGCGGAAGATGCCGAGATCGCCCTTGGAGGCGGCAACGGCGGCAATGACCTCGGCCGCGCTCGCGTGCGGCACGTAGGGCACGGTGAAGCCGAAGTGGAAACGGGCGGAATCGCGCATCGGCGCATCGCCACCCGAAATGTCGGCATGCACGCGGTAGGGCGCCTGAACGTAGGTGAAGGTGGCGATGATGACGCGCAGGATGCTCTCGGCCGTGTCGAGCGGCAGGATGCCTTTGTGCCGGGCGGCCAGGCGGCGCATCATGTCGGCTTCGCGCCCCGGGCGGAAGGCCGAACCCGATTCCTGCGTCTTCTTGACTGCAATCAGCTGGTCGATGATCTCGCCGCGCTCCATCAGCAGGCGGTGCATCGCCTCGTCGATCCGGTCGATCTCCTGCCTCAGGGTGGCGAGGTCGACTTTTGGCAGGGTCTCCGACATGAGCTCCGATCCGCGTGAGGTGCCGGCCACGCCCGCCGGCAAGCCCGGTCTTGTAGAACGCGGCGCGGCGGAACGCAAAGAGATCGGTGTCGGTGCACCATGACCTCAAGGTATGGCCGCCTCACGCCGCCCGGCCCGCCTTTGCGGTTGACGAGCGCGCCTTTCGTTCACTAGGAAAAAGGTTCGGTAAAACGAACGGATGCCGCATTGTCGGACGGCTCCGGAACGTTGCGGGTGAGCGATGGTCCAAGGTGCAGTCGCAAGGCAGCCGGGAGCTTCGCAGGTGGACGAGCCGGCTAGCCTTGTAGCCCGTTTCGGGCCCGACAAGCCGCTCGTCATGGACTGCGGTGCGCGTCTGGCCCCCTGGCAGATCGCCTATCAGACCTACGGTGAACTTAATGCCGCGCGCTCCAACGCGGTGCTCGTCTGCCACGCGCTGACGGGCGACCAGCACGTCGCCAACCCGCATCCCGTCACCGGCAAGCCGGGCTGGTGGGAGACGATGGTCGGGCCCGGCCGTCCCATCGACACCAACCGTTTCTTCGTCATCTGCTCCAACGTCGTCGGCGGCTGCATGGGCACGACGGGGCCAGCCTCCCTGAACCCGGCGACGGGCAAGCCCTGGGGGCTCGACTTCCCGGTCGTCACCATCCGCGACATGGTCCGCGCCCAGGCGATGCTGCTCGATCACCTCGGCATCGAGACCCTTTTCTGCGTCGTTGGCGGCTCCATGGGCGGCATGCAGGTGCTGCAATGGGCGGCGAGCTATCCGGAGCGCGTCTTCGCCGCCATCCCCATCGCTACCGCCGCCATCCACTCGGCCCAGAACATCGCCTTCCACGAGGTCGGCCGCCAGGCGGTGATGGCCGATCCCGACTGGCGCAACGGCCGCTATCTGGAGGAGGGCGTCAAGCCGGCCAAGGGCCTCGCCGTCGCCCGCATGGGCGCGCACATCACCTATCTCTCGGAGAAGGCCCTGCACCGCAAGTTCGGCCGGCGCCTGCAGGACAGGGATGCCCCGACCTTCTCCTTCGACGCCGATTTCCAGGTGGAGAGCTACTTGCGCTACCAGGGCGAGGCCTTCGTCGAGCGTTTCGACGCCAACAGCTACCTCTACGTGACGCGGGCGATGGACTACTTCGACCTCGCCGCCGACCACGGCGGCGTGCTGGCCAACGCCTTTCGTGGCACAAAGACGCGGTTCTGCGTCGCCTCCTTCACGTCGGACTGGCTGTTTCCCACCTCCGGCTCGCGGGCGATCGTCCACGCGCTCAACGCGGCGGGCGCGTCTGTCAGCTTCGTCGAGATCGAGAGCGACAAGGGACATGACGCCTTCCTGCTCGACGAGCCGGAACTCTTCGCCACGACCGGCGGCTTCCTTGCCGCCGCGGCGCGTGCCCGGGGCCTGTGACCATGGATGCCACCACCGCCTTTGCGGAGCAGCAGCCGGTACGACCCGACCACCGGCTCGTTGCCGAGATGGTCGAGCCCGGTGCGCGCGTGCTCGATGTCGGTTGCGGCGACGGCGCGCTGCTTGCGCTCCTGGAGCGCGAGCGCCGCGTCGACGGGCGCGGCATCGAGATCTCGCGAGAGGGCGTCAGCCAGTGCGTGGCGCGTGGCCTCTCCGTCATCCAGGGGGACGCCGACACGGATCTCGCCGACTATCCGGACGATTCCTTCGACTACGTCATCCTGTCCCAGACCATCCAGGCGACGCGCCAGCCGCGGCAGGTGCTGGAGCACATGCTGCGCATCGGCCGCCGGGCCATCGTCTCCTTCCCCAATTTCGGGCACTGGCGCATCCGCCTGGAGCTCGGCCTCAAGGGCCGCATGCCGGTGACGGAGAAGCTGCCCTATTCCTGGTACGACACGCCCAACATCCACTTCTGCACCATCCGCGACTTCGTGGCCCTGTGCGACGAGGTGGGGGCGCAGATGGAGCGCGCCGTGGCACTCAACGCTGGCGGCGAGCCCGTGCGCGTCAACGTGCCGTGGTGGGTGTGGAACCTGTTCGGCGAGAGCGGCGTGTTCCTGCTGCGCCGGCGGTAGGCAGGGCCGTCCCGTCACTGCCGCGCCGCGATCGCCTCGGCAAGGCGCACCGTGCGCCGGGCCATCTCCGCATGAAGGCGCTCCACCATGCGTCCGTCGAGGTTGATGGCGCCCTTGCCGGCATTCTCCGGTGCGTCGAAGGCTGCGATGATGGCGCGGGCGCGCTCCACCTCCGCCGCGTCGGGCGCGAAGGCGGCGTTCGCCGCCGCAATCTGGTTGGGGTGGATCAGCGTCTTGCCGTCGAAGCCCATGTCGCGTGCCGCCGCGCATTCGGCGGCGAAGCCCTCTGTATCGGACAGATTGTTGAAGACCCCGTCGAGGATCGTGAGGCCATGCGCGCGGGCGGCCAGGAGGCTGGTGGCGAGCCACGGCAGCATCGGCGCCCGGCCCGGCACCAGCCGCGCCCCCGTCTCCTTGGCGAGATCGTTGGTGCCCATCACGAAACATTCGAGGCGCGTCGACTGGTCGGCGGCTGCAGCGGCGATCTGCGTGATGTTCAGGATGGCGAGCGGCGTCTCCACCATCGCCCAGATGCGGACCTTGTGCGGTGCACCGGCCGTCGCCAGCCGCCGAGCCACCGTGGCGAGCACGTCCGGCGTCGACACCTTCGGCAGGAGGATGGCATCGGGCACGCAGGCGATGGCGGCGGAAAGGTCCTCGTCCCCCCAGGGCGTGTCCAGCCCGTTGATACGCACGACGACCTCGCGCGGTCCGAAGCCCCCGGCCGAGACGGCCGCCGCCACCTGGGCCCGCGCCGTCTCCTTCGCATCCGGCGCCACGGCATCCTCGAGATCGAGAATGACCACGTCGGCCGGCAGGCTGCGCGCCTTCTCGAGGGCGCGGGCGTTAGAGCCGGGCATGTAGAGTGCGCTGCGGCGGGGACGGATCTCTGTCATGGGCAGGTGTCTCCTTTCGGCGGTGCAGCATAACGCCTCGACGCCGGTGCGCTAGTCATGCGAAAGGAGAAAGCATCCGGGGACTGCGGCATGGGGTAGGGGCCATGTGGCTGGCAGGGGTCGACGGTTGTCCGGCCGGCTGGGTCGCGGCGCTGGCGCCGGCCGCCGGCCCCTCTGCGCCGCGCCTGCTCGTGGTGCCGCGTTTCGCCGATCTCTTCGCCCTTCCCGAGGCGCCGGCCGTCGTCGCCGTCGACATGCCGATCGGCCTGCCCGACCGCGTCGGTCACGGTGGGCGCGGCCCGGAATCCCTGGTGCGGCCGCTGCTTGGCGAGCGCCAGTCGAGTGTCTTTTCCGTTCCGTCGCGCGCAGCCGTCTATGCGGGCGACTATAGCGCCGCCTGCGCCGCCACCCTCGCGACGTCCGACCCGCCGCGGCGGGTGTCGAAGCAGTGCTTCTGCCTCTTTCCGAAGATCCGGGAGCTCGATGCGCTCCTGCGCGGCCGGCCGGATCTCGCGGGCCGCGTGTTCGAGGCGCATCCCGAGGTCGCCTTCTGGCGCCTCAATGGGGAGCGGGCGCTCGACCGGCCGAAGAAGGTGAAGGGCCGGCCCTGGCCCGAGGGCCCTGCCCGGCGCGAGGGCCTGCTGCGGGCCGCGGGCTTCGGCGACGGAGCCTTCCGCCCACCGCCGCCCGGCGCGGGGCCGGACGACGTGCTCGATGCGCTCGCCACGCTCACCGTCGCGCTGCGGATCGCGCGGGGCGAAGCCCGCAGCTTTCCCGATCCGCCGGGCCGCGATGGAGAGAATTTACCAGTCGCCATCTGGACATAAGACAATTCGCAGAGGGTTGGACGCGCCGTCCGCCGCGGCTATGGTCCGTGCGGACAGCGAGGAGACATCCATGCACGGCATCCCGGCTGACGGCCCCCTCTCGCGCGCGGCGATCGAAGCAGCCCACGAGCGCATCCGCCCGCACATCCGCCGCACCCCGGTCATCGACCTCGGGGCCGGCGACCTGGGGCTCGACATCCCGGTCCACATCAAGCTGGAGCTTTTCCAGCACGCCGGTTCCTTCAAGCCGCGCGGCGCCTTCAACACGCTCCTGTCCCTGCCGGTGCCGGCGGCCGGCGTCGCGGCCGCGTCGGGTGGCAACCATGGCGCCGCGGTTGCCTATGCTGCGATGAAACTGGGTGTGAAGGCGCGCATCTTCGTGCCCGAGATCTCGAGCGCCCCCAAGATCGCGGCGATCCGCGCCTTCGACGCCGACATCGTCATCGGCGGCGCACGCTACGCGGACGCGCAGGAAGCCTGCGACCGTTACGTCGCCGACAGCGGCGCGCTGCGCATCCACCCCTTTTCCGCCGTCGAGACCATCGCTGGCCAGGGCACCGTAGGCCGCGAGTGGGAGGAGCAGGTGCCGGACCTCGACACCGTTCTCGTCGCGGTTGGCGGTGGCGGGCTCATCTCCGGCATCGCCTCCTGGTGGTATGGCAGCAAGGTCCGGGTCGTCGGGGTGGAGCCGGAGGGCTCCTGCGCCCTGCACGCGGCGCTCGCGGCCGGCGCGCCCGTCGATGTGCCGGTCGAATCGGTGGCGGCCGACTCGCTCGGCGCCCGCAATGTCGGGCCGCTTGTTCACGGCATCTGCGCCCGGGCGGTCGAGCGCGTCGTGCTCGTGCCCGACGAGGCCATCGTCGAGGCGCAGCGCCGGCTGTGGCGGGGGCTCAGGATCGCGGCGGAGCCGGGCGGGGCGACGGCGCTGGCCGCCCTCGTCGCTGGTGCCTATGTGCCGGCGCCTGGCGAGCGGGTCGGCGTCCTCGCCTGCGGCGGCAACGTCGATCTTGCCGCGCTCGCGGCTCTAGCCGCGTGAGGGAGGACGGACCGATGGCGGGCGTTCCCTTCCCGCAACGGCTGACGGACGGCTACACCTCCTTCGTGCGGGAGCGCCTGCCGCGCGAGCGCGGCCGCTACGAGCAGCTGGCCGAGAAGGGCCAGAGGCCCGAGATCATGATCATCGGCTGCTGTGACTCGCGCGTCTCGCCCGAGGTCATCTTCGATGCCGCGCCGGGCGAGATGTTCGTCGTGCGCAACGTGGCCAATCTAGTGCCGCCCTACGAGCCCGACAACGTTTCGCACCACGGCACCAGCGCGGCGCTGGAGTTCGCCGTCCAGGCGCTCAAGGTGAAGCACATCGTCGTGCTGGGCCATGCCCATTGCGGCGGCATCCGCGCCTTCGCCGGCGAGACCGAGCCGCTCTCGCCCGGTGATTTCATCGGCAAATGGATGGAGCTTGTCGCCCCGGCGGCGGAGCGTCTCGGCCCGCGCCCGGACGGCGAGGCCGAGCAGGACTACCTGCGCAAGCTGGAGTTTGCGGCCATCGAGAACAGCCTTGCCAACCTCATGACCTTCCCCTGCGTGCGCATCCTTGTGGAGAAGGGGCGGCTGGCGCTGCACGGCGCCTTCTTCGGCGTCGCCACCGGCCATCTGTTCGTGCGCGACCCTGACAGCGGCGTCTTCACCCCGGTGATCGCGGATCTGCCGGGCCGGGTGTCGGCAATCGGCTGCACCTGAAGGCAGCAACCGGCGGCCAAGCATACGGGGCCGCCGGTCGCCTTCCTCAAGAGGTTGTCAGGCGGCCTGCTTCTTGGCCGTGATCAGCTTGCGGTTGACCAGGCACTCGGCGATCTGCACCGCGTTGAGGGCCGCGCCCTTGCGCAGGTTGTCGGAGACGATCCACATGGCGAGGCCGTTCTCAACCGTGGCGTCCTCGCGGATGCGGCTGATGTAGGTGGCGTCCTCGCCCGCCGCCTCGTGGGGCGTGATGTAGCCGCCGGGCTCGCGCTTGTCGATGACGAGGCAGCCGGGGGCCGAGCGCAGAATCTCGCGCGCCTCGTCGGCGGTGATCGGCTTCTCGAACTCGATGTTGACGGCCTCGGAGTGGCTGATGAATACCGGCACGCGCACGCAGGTGGCCGTGAGCTTGATCTTCGGGTCGAGAATCTTCTTGGTCTCGACCGTCATCTTCCACTCTTCCTTCGTGTACCCGTCCTCCATGAACACGTCGATATGGGGGATGAGGTTGAAGGCGATGCGCTTGGTGAACTTCTTCTGCTTGACCTCACCGGCCGAGAAGATGGCGCGCGTCTGGTCGAAGAGCTCGTCCATGCCCTCCTTGCCGGCGCCGGAGACGGACTGATAGGTCGCCACGACGACACGCTTGATGGTCGCCGCATCGTGCAGCGGCTTCAGGGCCACGACGAGCTGCGCGGTCGAGCAGTTGGGGTTGGCGATGATGTTGCGCTTGGAAAAGCCCGCGACGGCGTCGGCATTCACCTCGGGCACGATCAGCGGCACGTCGGCGTCGTAGCGGAAGGCCGAGGAGTTGTCGATGACCACGGCACCCTGGGCCCCGATCTTCGGTGCCCACTCGCGCGCCACGTCACCGCCGGCCGACATCAGGCAGATGTCGATGTCGGAGAAGTCGAAGGTCGCGAGGTCCTTCACCTTCAGCTTCTTGTCGCCGTAGGAAACCTCCTGGCCGAGGCTGCGGCGCGAGGCGAGCGCCACGACCTCGTCGGCCGGAAAGGCGCGCTCCGCCAGGATGTCCAGCATCTCCCGGCCCACGTTGCCCGTGGCGCCGACGACAGCGACCTTGAAACCCATCACGTTGTCTCCTCGAACTTTTCGCATCTCCCCCCTTGGGCGTCTTGCGCCGTCTCGGGCGCCTCCTCTCGCCCCGTGGGGAGAGGACCGGGGGGACGAGCGGACAGTCAGCCGGCCGTTTTGGCCGTCAGCGTGGCTTTCGTTTTCGTCGGCGTGATGAGCGCGAGCGGCGAAGCCATGGAAAGTCCGTCGGTTCCAGTCGCGGCCGAATGAGCGCAGGCCGCATCATCTCTGCATCACGGCGCAAGGGTTCTGTCAAGTTCGACGTGATGCGGCGCGCCGTCCCGACAGCCCCGTTAACGTTACCGCCGCGCCGGGGCAGGAAACCGGACGTTGACTCTGCCGCCAGATAGCGCCGGCCCGGTAACGGATGGTCAGGCAAATGGCGGGAACCTCGCCTTCAAGACCAGAAACCTTCGACAACAGAAGGGCAGGGAGCGTGTCCATGACGCGATATCACCAAGGCCGGGCGGCCGGCCCGCCGCAGCTGTCGCCGGACGACAGGCTCTATGAGGACCTGGACCTCTACGAGGCGCTGGAAGGTGTGCGCCCGCGCCGACGGCGCAACGCCGCAGCGCGGCTGAAGCGCACCTTCCTGTCGGGACTGCTCGTTGTCGTCGTTGCCGGCGGCGCGTATCTTCTCGCCGCCCGGGAGCCTCAGGAGGCTGGCGCAGGTCCGGCGCATGCGGAGCCCACACTCGCGGAGCAGGCCGTGGTGCCGGCGACGCCCGGCCTCGATGCCGCCGTGGCGCGGCCCATCTGGATCCGGGTGACCGAGCCGGTACCCGTGTTCTCGCTTGCATCCACCGGCATTGGTGCCGGCTTCGGCGACGGCGAGCAGACCTACGAGGCCCAGCATCACGGCCTCGGCGGGCAGGAGGACGTCATCAGCGTCGGGCATTTCACGATGCCGGGTCCGCACCTGCGCCTGTCGGTCTATCGGCCGGGCGGAGAAGCGGGCCCGCCGTCCACATTCTTCGTTCATGTGGTGCGCGCCGCCTCGGAGGCCGGGCTCGTCGTCTCGCGTACGTCAGTGCCGCGCGGCGTTGCGACGAAACTCGGCACCATGGAGGTGGCCGATGCGCAGCTCGCCGGCCAGGGTGTGGTTCGCAGCTGCTCCGTCTTCCGCCTGCTCAACGAGGAGCCGGCACTGCGCCTCAGCGGCTGGGTCTGCGGGGCCGACGACAGGCCGCATGCCGACACAAGCCTGCGCTGTGTCGTCGACGGCCTCCAGCCGACCGCGGCGCTGGGCGATCGGAACCTGAAGGCCCTGTTCCATGCGGCGCGACCGGCCGCGCCCTGTGGAGCCGGTCCGCAGGTGGCGGAGAAGGCGCTGGCCCCGGAGGGCATTGCGGAGCTGTTCGCGACCTCGGTTGCCGTGCCGCTGCCACCGGCCCGGCCGGCCTCCTTCGGGCGCAGCTAAACGGTCGTCACGGCGAGTTGAGCGCGCGGGCGGCAGCGGCGCCCTTCACCAGGCGTTATGGTATTTGGGTTATGGCATGGCCGATGCGGCAAGCGAGGGTCAGCACCATGCGTCATCTCACCATCATCCTGTCGGCCGCTGCCATGGCAGCGTCCTGTCTGGCCGTGGCAGGCGTGGCCCAGGCGCAGAGCCGTGTGCGCACCATCACGGTGACGCCGCGCAGCTATCTCGACCCCGGCAAGGTCGTTCCTGTCGGGTCGATGTCGAACTATGTACTCGCCGGGCAGAGCTATTCCTCGCCCGTCTACGCCAATGTGCAGGAGCGGTTCGGCTCGTCCGTCCTGCCGCCACGCATCGGTGGCGGGCGCAATCCCTTCGGCCCGGTCGACTTCCAGGCGCCGCGCTGAGCCGCGCCTCGCAGGCGCCGGCTCAGGCCGCGCGCGGCGCCATGATGATCCCGACGCCGGCGAGGCACAGCGCCGCGCCGGCGATGTCCCAGCGATCCGGTCGCAGCCCTTCGATGGCCCACAGCCAGAGCAGCGAGACGGCGATGTAGATTCCGCCGTAGGCGGCATAGGCGCGCCCGGCCGCGCCCGTCTCGACGAAGGTCAGGGCACAGGCGAAGACGACGAGAGACGCAAGCCCCGGCACCAGCCACCAGGGGGACTTGCCGAGCCTGATCCAGGCCCAGAAGGCGAAGCAGCCGGCGATCTCCGCCAGCGCCGCCACGACGAACGCCGCCGCTGTCTGCACCCTTCCTCTCCCGGCTCCGGCTTCGGCGCCGCCGGCTCATGCCGGCGGCGTCCTGCCGCGGGAGGCCCGGCGGCGTCAGCCGGCGAGCTTCTCCATTTCCTTGACGATGGCGTCGCCCACCTCGCCCGTGCCGACGGCATTGACGCCGGGGCCGGCGATGTCCTTCGTGCGCAGGCCGCTGTCGAGGACGTTGGCGATGGCCTTCTCCAGCATGTCCGCTTCCTTCACGAGGCCGAAGGAGTAGCGCAGCGCCATGGCGAAGGAGCCGATCATGGCGATGGGGTTGGCCAGCCCCTTGCCGGCGATGTCGGGGGCCGAGCCATGCACGGGCTCGTAGAGCGCCTTGCGCTTGCCGGTGGCCGGATCCTCGGCGCCGAGCGATGCCGACGGCAGCATGCCGAGCGAGCCGGTGAGCATGGCCGCCACGTCGGACAGGATGTCGCCGAAAAGGTTGTCGGTGACGATGACGTCATACTGCTTGGGGTTGCGCACCAGCTGCATGCCGCAGTTGTCGGCCAGCACGTGCTCCAGCTCGACGTCCGGATATTCCTCCTTGTGGACGCGGGTGACGACCTCGTTCCACAGCACACCGGTGCGCATCACGTTGCGCTTCTCGGCGGACGATACCTTGTTGCGGCGCACCTTGGCGAGCTCGAAGGCCACGCGGGCGATGCGCTCGATCTCGTGGGTGGTGTAGAGCTGCGTGTCGACGGCGCGCTTCTCGCCGTTTTCCAGCGTCACGATCTCCTTCGGCTCGCCGAAGTAGACGCCGCCGGTGAGCTCGCGCACGATGACGATGTCGAGCCCCTCGACGAGCTCGCGCTTGAGCGAGGAGGCATCGGCGAGGGCCGGGTAGCAGATCGCCGGGCGCAGGTTGGCGAAGAGGCCGAGATCCTTGCGCAGGCGCAGGAGGCCCGCCTCGGGGCGGTGCTCATAGGGCACCTTGTCCCACTTCGGCCCGCCGACGGCGCCGAAGAGCACCGCGTCCGCCGCCTGCGCGCGATCCATGGCCGCGTCGGTGATGGCGACACCGTGCGCGTCGTAGGCGCAGCCGCCGACAAGGTCCTTCTCCGTCTCGAAACGGGCGATGCCAGTTTTCGTGAACCAGCGGACGAGCTTCTCCACCTCGGCCATGACCTCGGGGCCGATGCCGTCACCGGGAAGGAGAAGGAGATTGTAGGACGCCATAATGCCCTCGTTTGCGCGGGATGAGACTGTCGCGCAGCGTTTTGCTGCGCAGTTAGGGGTTTGGCAAGGCTCGGCGGCGCATGGCTGGCGCACGCCGCCTTTCAGCGGTAGCGGCCGTGGCGTTCGAGCACCTCGATCTTGTAGCCGTCCGGATCGGTCACGAAGAAGAAGCGCGCCAGACGCGCCCCGTCGCGCGTGAGCTCCTTGATCGGCTGCGGCGCCAGGCCGGCCGCCGTCAAGCGGCTGTGCTCGGCATCGAGATTGTCGACAGCGAAGGCGAGATGCCCGTAGCCGTCCCCGAGCGCATAAGGCTCGCTGCGGCCGTGGTTGATGGTGAGCTCCAGCTCGAAGTCGGCCTCGGCATTGCGCAGATAGACGAGCGTGAAGCCGTCGAAGACGAAGCGGTCAGCAACCTTCAGACCGAAGGCGGTCTCGTAGAAGGTGAGCGAGCGTGCCTCGTCGAGCACGCGGATCATGGTGTGGATGGCTTTGGCCACTGCAGGGCAACTCCGCTTGGTGTCAGGCCTGGCGCCGCAGCGCCGTCACCTCGATCTCGACCTTCATCTCCGGCTTCAGCAGGCCGGCGACAACGATGATGGTTGCCGCCGGGCGCACCTCGGCCAGCATCTCGCCGCAGACAGTGAGCACGGGCTCCGCATGGGCGGCATCGGTGACGTAGTAGGTGGCGCGCACGACGTCGGCCAGGGAGAAGCCGGCCTCCTCCAGGGTGCGTGCGATGGTTGCCCAGCAGTTGCGGGCCTGCGCGGCTGCATCCTCCGGCATCGTCATCGTCGCGTAGTCGTAGCCGGTCGTGCCGGCGACGAAGGCGAAGGGGCCGTCGACCACGGCGCGCGAATAGCCGTAGGCCCTCTCGAAAGGCGAGCCGGTGGAGATGAGACGCCGCGTCATCTGATGCCTCCTGGTCGGACTGCGGGCGGTGGTTCGAGGCAGCGCAGACGACCCGCACTGCCCGCCGTATCCCGCCCCGTCATCGGGAGCGGTCAGGCAGAGGGAGGGGCGCGACGCCGTCACTGCGGCTGGCCGCGCCCGGTTCCGCTCAGAGCCAAGGACGCGTCGTGGCGACCTTCGCCTCGTAGGCCTCGATGCGCGGAGCCTTCTCCATGGTGAGGCCGATGTCGTCGAGCCCGTTCAGCAGGCAATGCTTGCGGAAGGGGTCGATGTCGAAGGTGATCTTGCCGCCGTCGGGCCCGCGGATCTCCTGCGCCTCGAGGTCGATCGTCAGCGTCGCGTTGGCGCCGCGGCGCGCGTCGTCCATCAGCTTCTCGAGGTCTTCCGGCGAGACCTTGATCGGCAGGATGCCGTTCTTGAAGCAGTTGTTGTAGAAGATGTCCGCGAAGGACGTGGAGATCACGCAGCGGATGCCGAAGTCGAGCAGGGCCCACGGTGCATGCTCGCGCGAGGAGCCGCAGCCGAAGTTGTCGCCCGCCACGAGGATCTTCGCGTTGCGGTAGGCCGGCTTGTTGAGGACGAAGTCCGGGTTCTCCGAGCCATCCTCGTTGTAGCGCATCTCGGCAAAGAGGCCCTTGCCGAGGCCGGTGCGCTTGATGGTCTTCAGATACTGCTTCGGGATGATCATGTCGGTGTCGACATTGACGATCTCGAGCGGTGCGGCGACGCCCGTCAGGGTGGTGAATTTCTCCATCTTTCGCTCTTCCGTCCGTCTGTGGCCGCCGCGGCGACCGTGTTGCCCAGTGTCATACCAAAGCCGGCATAGTGCGCCTAGCGCAGCCGGCAGCCGCGCCGGTCATCCCGCCGCGGCCTCGATTGCTTCCATGTCCTCGTCCGAGAGGCCGAAGTGGTGGCCGATTTCGTGCACGAGGACATGCGTGACGATCGCGCCCAGCGTCTCCTCGTGCTCGGCCCAGTAGTCGAGGATCGGGCGGCGATAGAGGAAGACCATGTTGGGCATTTGCCCCGACATCGGCACCGCGCCCTGCTGGGCGAGGCCGTAGCCGCGGAAGAGGCCGAGCAGGTCGAAGGGGCTCTCGCAGCCCATCTCCTGCATCGTCTCTTCGTCCGGGAAGTCCTCCACACGGATGACAACCCCCTCGCACAGGCGGCGGAACTCCTTCGGCAGTGTGTCGAAGGCGGCCTGGGCGAGGTCCTCGAAAGCCTCGATGCTGGGCGCCATCAGGTCGTGCAGGCGGTCCGTGTCCCGGCTCGTGCTCATGGTCTGCGCTTCCATGGGTCAGTGCGCCAGTTGCTGCATCAGTGCATAGATGAGGTAGACGAGGAGCACGAGGCCGAGGGCGCGGCCGATGCGCTTGCCCCAGACCTCGATGCGGTCGTCCTCCGGATGGTCCGCGTCGCGGCCGGAGAAGTGGTCGCCGAGGCGGCGCGCCGCACGGCCGAGGGAGGAGGAGGCGAACGTCTCGCTGTCCCGCTCCACCCGCTCCAGGGCTTCGCGCGCTTCACGCTGCCGCTCCTCGTCACCACCCTTCATCGCGACCACCCGGCGCCTCCCTTCAGTTCCACCCGCGTCGCGTGTGCTGCGCAGCACAGCGACGGCGTGCGGTCCCGGCCATGATTGTCCCGCGTTCGCCTCTCGGGGCGCGCAAAGGGAACGACCGACTAGCCTTCAGGAGACCGAACCCATGACCCAGTCCTCGATGCAGCGTCGCCTCCCCCGTGTCAGCCCGAAGACCGGCCTGCTGGCCCTCGCTCTCCTCGCCGGGCTCGGCGCCGCGGCCCTCGGTGCCGGCAGTGCCGAGGCTCGCCACGGCAGACCCCACGGACACCACCATCACCATCATCACCACCGCGTGTGGAGCGCCGGATGGTACGCCCATCCCATCTACGGCGGTCCCTATTTCCACCGTTGCCACTGGGTGAAGCAGGTGCGCTTCATCCCCGGCCACGGCCGGGTGGTGCGCTGGCGCCCGGTCTGCCGCTACTGACGGCGGGGGCCGCTTCGCGCGGGGCCGGTCCGTGAGGGCCGGCCCACGCCCGCCGTGCACAGGCGCGCCCGGCTCAGCCGAAGGTGCGCACGTCCACGAAATGGCCCGCGATCGCCGCCGCCGCCGCCATGGCCGGGGAGACGAGATGCGTGCGGCCCCGGAAGCCCTGGCGCCCCTCGAAGTTGCGGTTCGAGGTGGAGGCGCAGCGCTCGCCGGGCTTCAGCTTGTCGGCATTCATGGCGAGGCACATGGAGCAGCCAGGCTCGCGCCAGTCGAAGCCAGCGGCCTTGAAGATCTTGTCGAGACCTTCGGCCTCGGCCTGCATCTTCACGAGGCCGGACCCCGGCACGATCATGGCGTTGACGTTGGGATGGACCGTCTTGCCGGCGACGATGCGCGCCACCTCGCGCAGATCCTCGATACGCCCGTTGGTGCAGGAGCCGATGAAGACCCGGTCGATGCCGATGTCGGTGATCTTCGTGCCCGGCTTGAGGCCCATGTACTCCAGCGCCCGCCACTTCGACTGGCGCTTCGTCTCGTCCTCGATGTCGTCCGGGTTCGGCACCACGCCATTCACGGAGACGACGTCCTCGGGGCTCGTGCCCCAGGTGACGATGGGCGGCAGGTTGGCTGCGTCGAGGCGGACGACCTTGTCAAAATGCGCGCCCTCGTCGGTGCGCAGCGTGTCCCAGAAGCGCACGGCCTCATCCCAGGCCGCGCCCTTCGGAGCCTTAGGCTTGTCCTTGAGATAGGCGTAGGTCTTCTCGTCCGGCGCCACGAGGCCGGCGCGGGCGCCGCCCTCGATCGACATGTTGCAGACGGTCATGCGCCCTTCCATCGACAGCGAGCGGATGGCCTCGCCCGCATATTCGATGACGTGGCCGGTGCCGCCGGCGGTGCCGATCTCGCCGATGATGGCGAGGATGATGTCCTTTGCCGTGACACCCTCCGGCAGGGCGCCGTCGACCTGGACCAGCATGTTCTTCGCCTTCTTCTGGATCAGCGTCTGCGTGGCGAGCACATGCTCCACCTCGCTGGTGCCGATGCCGTGGGCGAGGGCGCCAAAGGCGCCGTGGGTCGAGGTGTGGCTGTCACCGCACACGATGGTCGTGCCGGGCAGGGTGAAGCCCTGCTCGGGGCCGACGACGTGGACGATGCCCTGGCGCCGGTCGAGCTCATTGTAATACTCGACGCCGAAGTCGCGCGCGTTGTCGGCGAGCGTTGCCACCTGCAGCGCGCTCTCGGGATCCTCGATGCCCCGCGAGCGGTCGGTGGTCGGCACGTTGTGGTCGACGACCGCGAGCGTCTTGTGCGGCGCGCGCACCTTGCGGCCGGCGACCCGCAGGCCCTCGAATGCCTGCGGGGACGTGACCTCATGGACGAGATGACGGTCGATATAGATCAGGCAGGTGCCGTCGGGCTGGGTGTCGACGACGTGATCGTCCCAGATCTTGTCGTAGAGGGTGCGCGCTGTCATGGGTTTCGGCTTCTCATGCTGTGATGGCAGTTGCCATCGGAATACTTGTCGCTTCCTAAGTCCCGCATCCGGGCCGCCGGCCGGGACATGTTGATCCGCGTCACGGGCCGCTCCTGCGGCCGTCCCCCCTTGCGGGGCGCGATGCCTGGCGGGCGTCCGGGAGGGCGCCGGCTCAGGCGCTGCGAAGGTCGGCGATGGTGCAGGCCAGAAGGCGCGCGAAGAAGCGCCATGGCAGGCGGGCATGATCGTGCAGCGCCGCAAATTCCTGCGTCGTCGGCAGCGGCTGGGACGTCAGACGGCAAGCCGTCACGTCGGGCCGGCATATCGGTTGCCCGCGCTTCATCATGTCGCGCCGTTTTTAACAGATCAAAACGGCAGCGACAACGCGCGCGGCGGCACAGCAATGCATGGCTCCCGCGCGTGCTGTGCCGGAGAGGGCCCGACAAACGAAAAAGCGCGGCGAGAGGCCGCGCTTCCATCGTCCAGGGGCCGGCGACAGCCACCGGCCATGCGCGGGGAGGTCACTCGCCGTCGCTCTCCGTGCGGCGCTCGCTGCGCTCGGTGATACGGGCCGACTTGCCACGGCGATCACGCAGGTAATAGAGCTTGGCGCGGCGCACCTTGCCGCGGCGCACGACCTTGATCGACTCCACGAGCGGCGAGTAGAGCGGGAACACGCGCTCGACACCCTCACCGTAGGAGATCTTGCGGACGGTGAAGCTCTCGTTGATGCCGCCGCCGTTGCGGGCGATGCACACGCCCTCGTAGGCCTGCACGCGGCTGCGCTCGCCTTCCTTGACGCGCACGTTGACCTGCACCGTGTCGCCGGGTCCGAAGTCCGGAATTTCCTTGGACGCCGTGAGCTTGGCGATCTGTTCCTTGTTGATCTCTTCGATGATGTTCATGTCGATCACTCCTGCCGGCATGCCCGGAGGAAGGTTCCCGCGGACACGAGCGTTTCGGCGCGCTGTTTTAAGTTGGTGGCGCCCTATACACGAGGCAGGCGCCCTTGTCGATAAGGGCACGGCGAGAAAAGGCCCGAAAAAGGCCTCTTCCGGCGCCCCGCTCGGCCGGCGCCGGGCGCCCCTTGCATCGCCGCCGGTGCCTTGCCATTTGACTTCGCGCCCCCTTTCACTCAACTAGTCCGCCCGCCGGTCGTGTTTGTGCCGGCCGTCCGCACTTTTCCCGAAGGCTCGCCGAGGAACACTCGATGAAAGTCGTTGTCGTCGAATCTCCCGCCAAGGCGAAGACGATCAACAAGTACCTCGGCAAGGACTATGAGGTTCTGGCGTCGTTCGGCCACATCCGCGATCTGCCGGCCAGGGATGGCTCGGTCGATCCCGATGCGGACTTCGCCATGGTCTGGGAGCTGGAGGATCGCGGCTCCAAGCGCGTTGCCGACATCGCCAGGGCGGTGAAGGGGGCGGACAAGCTCATTCTCGCCACCGACCCGGATCGCGAGGGCGAGGCGATCTCCTGGCACGTCGTCGAGACGCTGAACCAGAAGAAGGCGCTGAAGGGCGTGCCCGTGGAGCGCGTCACCTTCAACGCCATCACTAAGGACGCGGTGCTGGAGGCGATGCGCCAGCCGCGGCAGATCGACCAGGCTCTGGTCGATGCCTATCTCGCACGCCGCGCGCTCGACTATCTCGTCGGCTTCAACCTTTCGCCGGTGCTGTGGCGCAAGCTGCCCGGCGCCCGCTCTGCCGGGCGCGTGCAGTCGGTGGCGCTGCGCCTTGTCTGCGACCGCGAGCGTGAGATCGAGACCTTCGTACCGCGCGAGTACTGGTCGCTCGTCGCCCTGCTCGCCACGGGGGAGGGAGCCACGTTCGAGGCCCGCCTCGTCGGTGCCGACGGCAAGAAGATCGCCCGTCTCGACATCGGCAACGGCGAGGAGGCGGAGGCGTTCAGAAAGGCGCTCGAGACGGCCGCGTTCCGCGTCACCGCCGTCGAGGCCAAGCCCGCCAAGCGCCATCCGCAGCCGCCGTTCACGACCTCCACCCTTCAGCAGGAGGCCTCGCGCAAGCTGGGCTTCGCCCCGGCCCGCACGATGCAGATCGCCCAGCGCCTCTATGAGGGTGTCGAGATCGGAGGCGAGCTGGTCGGCCTTATTACCTATATGCGTACCGACGGTGTCGACATGGCGCCGGAGGCGATCGCCGGCGCACGCCGGGTCATCGCCAAGGAGTTCGGCGACGCCTATGTGCCGAGCGCGCCGCGCAAGTACACGACCAAGGCCAAGAACGCGCAGGAGGCACACGAGGCGGTGCGCCCCACCGATCTCGGCCGCCTGCCGGCGATGGTGGCGCGCTATCTCGACCCGGACCAGGCACGCCTCTACGAGCTCATCTGGACGCGTACCGTGGCGAGCCAGATGGAATCAGCCATCTTCGAGCGTACCACGGTTGATATCGAGGCCAGGGCCGGCGACCGCGTGCTCGAGCTACGCGCCACTGGCCAGGTCGTGACCTTCGACGGCTTCCTGAAGCTCTATCAGGAAGGGCGCGACGACGAGGAGGACGAGGAAAACCGGCGCCTGCCGCCCATGAAGGCGGGCGACATTCTGGAAAAGCGCGAGATCCGCGCCACGCAGCACTTCACCGAGCCGCCGCCGCGCTACACCGAGGCGAGCCTCGTCAAGCGCATGGAAGAGCTCGGCATCGGCCGGCCCTCCACCTATGCGGCCGTGCTCGCCGTGCTGAAGGAGCGCGGCTATGTCGCCATCGACAAGAAGCGCCTCGTGCCCGAGGACAAGGGCCGCATCGTCACGGCCTTCCTCGAGAGCTTCTTCCGCCGCTATGTCGAATACGACTTCACGGCCGACCTCGAGGAGCAGCTCGATCGCATCTCCAACAACGAGATCGACTGGAAGGCGGTGCTGCGCGACTTCTGGCGCGATTTCATCGCCGCCATCGAGGAGACGAAGAGCCTGCGCATGAGCGAGGTGCTCGACGCCCTCAACGAGGAGCTCGGGCCGCACATCTTCCCCAAGAAGGCTGACGGCAGCGATCCGCGCGCCTGCCCGAGCTGCGGCACCGGGCAGCTGTCGCTGAAGCTCGGCAAGTTCGGCGCCTTCATCGGCTGTTCCAACTATCCCGAGTGCCGCTACACGCGCCAGCTCACCGCGAGCGGCGATGAGGCGAATGCCGGCGCCGACAGTGGCCCGCGCGTCCTCGGCCAGGATCCCGAGACGGGGCTTGACGTGACCCTGCGCGACGGCCGCTTCGGCCCCTACGTGCAGCTCGGGGACGGAGACAAGCCCAAGCGCCAGACGCTGCCCAAAGGTCTTTCGCCGGATCTCGTCGATCTCGAGAAGGCGCTGAAGCTGCTGTCGCTGCCGCGCGAGGTGGCGAAGCATCCGGAGACAGGCAAGCCGATTCTCGTCGGCATCGGCCGCTTCGGCCCCTATGTCCAGCACGAGAAGACCTATGCCAATCTCGGCAAGGACGATGATGTGCTCGACATCGGCGCCAATCGGGCCATCGACCTCATCATCACCAAGGAGCAGGGCGGCGGACGCCGCGGCGGCGCCGCCGATCCGGGCCGGGTTCTCGGCGAGGAGCCGGAGACGGGCAAGCAGCTCAGCGTCAAGGCCGGACGCTATGGGCCCTACGTCACCGACGGCACGACCAATGCCACCCTGCCCAAGACCATGGACAAGGACGCCCTGACGCTGGAGGAGGCCATCGCCCTCATCCGCGCCAAGCGCGCCTCCGGCAGCGGCAAGAAGACCGCTGCCAAAAAGACAGCCGCCAAAAAGGAGGCCGGCAACACAACGGCAGAAAAGAAGCCGGCAAAGAAAAGCGCTGCCAAGGCGACGAAAAAGGCCGCGGCAGGCGAGTAGAGAATGTGGCTGTGCAGGCTGTCCGCCGGCTGGCGGACGGCCTGCCTCAGTCCACCGCCACGATGGCCTCGATCTCGACCGTAATGTTGTCGGGCAGGGAGCCGAAGCCCACGGCCGAGCGCGCATGGCGCCCGGCCTCGCCAAACACGGCAACGAACAGGTCCGAGCAGCCGTTGATGACTTTCGGATGCTCGCCGAACTCCGGCACGGCGTTGACCATGCCGAGCAGCTTCACCACGCGCCGCACCCTCCCGAGGTCGCCGAGCGCCTCGTGCATCACCGCAAGAAGGTTGAGGCCCGTCAGCCGCGCATCGTCATAGGCCCGCTCGACGCCGACCTCGGCGCCGACCTTGCCGGTGCGCAAGCGGCCGTCCGCCTCGCGCGGCCCCTGGCCGGAGAGAAAGAGCAGGTTGCCCTCCTGCACGCAGGGCACGTAGGTGGCGACGGGCTTCGGTGCGGGCGGCAGGGTGAGGCCGAGATCGGCGAGGCGCTGGTAGGGGGTCATGCCGAGACCTTCCGGATATCGAGGGGGCCGAGTTCCGCCTGGCGGATGCAGGCGACGGTGTGGCCGGGCGAGACGGTCTCGCGCGGTGGCACCGTCGTGGCGCAGGCGTCGATGGCGAAGGGACAGCGGGTGCGGAAGACGCAGCCGGACGGCGGATCGAGCGGGCTCGGAATGTCGCCCTGCAGGATGACGCGCTCGCGCCGGACCGTCGGGTCTGGAATCGGCGCCGTCGACAGCAGTGCCCGTGTGTAGGGGTGGCGCGGATTGGCATAGACCTCCCGCGCGGGCCCCTGCTCCATGACGCGGCCGAGATAGAGCACGACGATGTCGTCGCACAGGTATTCGACGACGGTGAGGTCGTGCGAGATGAAGAGCATGGTGAGGCCCAGCTCTTTCTGCAGCTCCTGCACCAGGTTGAGCACCTGCGCCTGCACCGACACGTCGAGGGCCGACACGGGCTCGTCGGCCACGATCAGCTCGGGTTCGACGGCGAGCGCCCGGGCGATGCCGATGCGCTGGCGCTGGCCGCCGGAGAACTCGTGCGGATAGCGGCGCGCATGCTCGGGGCTGAGGCCGACGCGCGTCAGCAGTTCAGCAATGCGCGCCTGCCGCGCTGCGCCCTTGGCGAGGCGATGCGTGTCGATGGCCTCGCCGATGATGTCGCCCACGCGCATGCGCGGGTTGAGGCTCGAGTAGGGGTCCTGGAAGATGATCTGCATGCGCCGGCGGTAGGCGCGCAACGACTTCTGCGACAGCTTGAACAGGTCGACGCCGTCGAAGATGGCCTCGCCCTCCGACGGCTCGACGAGCCGCAGGATGCAGCGCCCGGCTGTGGTCTTGCCCGAACCCGATTCGCCGACGATGCCGACGATGTGGCCGCGGCGCACGTCGAATGAGACGTCCTCGACGGCCTTCACCACGCCGTTCGCCGTGGGGAAGTGCTTCGAGAGGTTGCGGACGGACAGCAGCACGTCATCGCCCGCTGCCGGAGATTGGGTCTGGCTCATGTCGGTCACAGCAGCTCGTGCCTGAAGCAGCGGGAGAGGTGGCCGGGGCCGGCCGGTACAAGGCCCGGCGCCTCGCGTTCGCAGCGCGGTTCAGCCAGCGGGCAGCGCGGCGCATAGGTGCAGCCGGGCGGCAGGGCGAGCACGCTCGGCACGTTGCCTGGAATGGGCTTCAGCATCAGCCGTTTCCCGTCCACCGTCCGGTCGCGCTCGGGGTTGGGAATGCAGGCGAGCAGGCCCTTGGTATAGGGATGGCGTGGGCGTGCGAAGAGCGCCCCGACCGGCGCCTGCTCTACGACGCGGCCAGCATACATCACCGCCACCTCGTGGGCGATCTCGGCGACGACACCGAGATTGTGGGTGATGAACAGGATGCTCATGCCGATGTCGCGCTGCAGACGCCGCATCAGGTCGAGGATCTGCGCCTGGATCGTGACATCAAGCGCGGTGGTCGGCTCGTCGGCGATGAGAAGGGCCGGGTTACAGGACAGCGCGAGCGCGATCATGACGCGCTGGCGCATGCCGCCCGACATCTCGTGCGGATACTGGTCGAGCCGCTTCTCGGCAGCCGGGATCTCGACGAGTTCGAGCATCCGCCTGGCGCGCTGGCGCGCCTCCTGCCGGGAGACCGGCTCGTGCAGGCGGATCATCTCCATGATCTGGTCGCCGACGGTGAAGAGCGGGTTGAGGCTCGTCATCGGCTCCTGGAAGATCATGGCGATCTCCTTGCCGCGGATGGCGCGCATGCGCTTCTCAGGCAGGCTCGCGAGATCGACGACCGTGCCGTCGCGCAGGCGGTAGAGGATCCTGCCGGAGACGATGCGTCCGGGGTAGGCGAGGAGCCGCATGATCGACAGGCTCGTCACCGACTTGCCGGAGCCCGATTCACCAACGACGGCGAGCGTCTGGCCGCGGCGCACCGTCAGCGTCACGCCGTCGACGGACTTGGCCGCCCGTTCGCCGACGATGAAGTGGGTGTGCAGGTCGTCGGCACGCAGGACCACATCCTCGGGCAGCGTCTCGGCGAGTGGGGAGGGGGAGGGGGCGGACAGGACGGCGGCCATCGCTCAGAGGTCCTTCCTGAGTCGCGGGTCGAGGAGGTCGCGCAGTCCGTCGCCGACGAGCTGCAGCGACAGGACGGACAGGATGATGGCGACGCCGGGGAAGATCGTCATCCAGTCGGCCTGGCCGACGTACTGCCGCCCGGCGGCGATCATCGTGCCCCAGGTCGGGATCTCCGGGCTCACGCCGACGCCGAGGAAGGAGAGACTGGCCTCGGCCAGCATGGCGTAGGCGAAGATGAAGGTGGCCTGCACGAGGATGGGAGAGACGAGGTTGCGCAGCACGTGGCGCGTCATGATGCGCCACGTCGGCACGCCGAGCGCGCGCGCCGCCTCCACATAGGGCAGTTCCCGGATCACCAGCGTCGAGGCGCGCACGATGCGCGCAAGGCGCGGCGCATAGACGATGCCGAGCGCCACGATGACGGTGGCCAGCGAGGGGCCGAGCGCAGCCACGAGCGCGATCGCGAGCAGGATGTCGGGAAAGGCCATCATGGCATCGACGATGCGCGCGATCACCGTGTCTGCCCGGCGGAAGAAGCCGGCGACGATGCCGAGTGTGATGCCGATGACTCCCGCGAGGGCCGTCGCCGCCGCGCCCACCGTCAGCGACAGGCGGCCGGCGTAGATCGTGCGGCTGAAGATGTCGCGGCCGAACTCGTCGGTGCCAAAGAGCCAGGTGGCGCTCGGCGGCTTGAGCCGGTTGACGATGGACAGCTTGTTCGGCGCGTAGGGCGCGATCAGCGGCGCGAACAGCGCGAGCAGTGCGATGGCGAGGATGACGGCGAGGCCGATGGCCAGCGTCTTGCGCTGCAGGATGAGCGTCGTGATGCGCGGCGCCGGCGTGATGCTGACAGCAGCCATCAGTAGCGCACCCGCGGATCGATGAGGATGTAGAGCATGTCGATGCCGAAATTGATCAGCACGTAGATCGCCGCGATGACGAGGAGCGCGCCCTGGATGACGGGATAGTCGCGCCTCAGAACGGCCGAGACGACCAGGTTGCCGATGCCCGGCAGGCTGAACACCGTTTCCGTCACCACCGCGCCCGACACGAGAAGGGCGGCGGTGAGGCCGATCACCGTCAGCACGGGGATGAGCGCGTTCTTGAAAGCGTGCTTCATGACGACGCGGAACTCGCCCATGCCCTTGGAGCGGGCCGTGCGCACATAGTCGTCGTTGAGCACGTCGAGCATCGAGGCGCGCGTGAAGCGCGTGATCAGCGCCGAGGACACGATGCCGAGCGCCACCGCCGGCAGCACGAGATGCGACAGGCGCGTGAGGAAGGGCGCGTCGGGCCCACCGTAGCCTGCCACAGGGAACCAGCCGAGACGCACCGCGAAGACCTGGATGAGAACGAGACCGAGCCAGAAGCTCGGAATGCTCGCCGCGAACATGGCAAAGGTCGTTACCGCCTGGTCGAACAGTGTGCCGCGCTTGTAGGCCGACAGGATGCCGACCGGCAGCGCGATGGCGCTTGCGATGAGAATCGAGAAGAGGGTCAGGAAGAAGGTGGGCTCGGCCCGCTCGGCGAGCGCCTGGGTCACAGGCATGTCGAGGAAGATCGACTGGCCGAGGTCGCCCCGGGCGAGCTGGCCGAGGAAGAAGAGGTATTGCACCGCAAGCGGCCGATCGAGCCCCAGGCGGGCACGCAGCGCCGCGATGTCGGCCGGCGTCGCGTCTGGTCCAAGCATGACCGCCGCCGGGTCGCCCGGGGCGATGCGGACGATGATGAAGACGATCGTCACCACCGTGAACATCACGGCGAGCATGCCGAGTAGACGCTGCAGGATGTAGCGGGTCATCGCTCCACTCGCTGCCGGGAGGGGCGGGGCCTGATTGAGTGGCAGGCCCCGCGGGCCGGCAAGATTATGGCCTTTCATCCGCGGGCGTCACCCGCCCGGTGCCCTCCCCGGCGATGGGGGAGGGCGGCGCGCCGGCGCGTGGGCCGGCGCCCCGTCTTACTTTTCGAGATAGGCGTTCCAGAAATACGGCCAAGGCGAGGCGTCATAGCCCTTCAGCTTCGGCGACTTGGCCGAGAGGGCGCTGAAGTCACCCACCTTGTAGAGCGGGGCCTGCTCGTAGAGCAGCTTCTGCAGATCGGCAAAGAGTGCCTCGCGCTTCTTCTGGTCGAGCTCGGCGTTGAGGGCGACAAGCAGCTTCTCCTTCTGCGGGTTGTCCCACCAGCCCGGGTAGGTCGACGGCAGCGGGGCGATGAGCGCCGGATCGGGCAGGAAGGGGCTGTGGGTGATGAAGATGTCCCACAGGGCCGGGTCGGCACGGCGCTGCACCAGCGTCGCCCAGTCGACCACCTGCAGCTCGACGGCGAGGCCCGCCGCCTTCAGGTATTCCGCCGCCACCTGCGCCATCTTGTAGTGGAACTCGTACTGGCGGCTGGTGAGGATGCGGATCGGCTGCTTGCCGTCGTAGCCGGCCGCCTTGGCGAGCTCCTTGGCCTTCTCCGGGTTGCCCTGGTTGTAGGCCTCGGTGCCGGCGTCCGTGCGCCACGGATAGCCCTGCGGGTAGAGCGCGCCGTCGACAGTGTAGAACTCCGGCTTGCCAAAGGCAGCGGCCAGCATGTCCTCGGCGTTGAGCGCGGCCTGCACGGCCTTGCGCATCTCCAGCTTGGTCATCAGGCCCTGCTTGTTGTTCATGATGAACATGGGCCAGCCGAACGACTTGAGCAGGATCGGCTCGGTCTTCTCCTGGCCGTTGAGGCGGTCGTAGGCCTCGACGGGCAGAAGGTCGGCATAGTCATACTGGCCGGCGATGGCGCCCTCGACGCGCGTGTTCGCGTCCGGCACGGGCACGAAGCGGATTTCGTCCAGATACTGCTTGCGCGCGCCGCCGAAGCCGTTCGGCTCGCCCTCGCGCGGCTTGTAGCCGTCGAAGCGCACGAGCTGGATGTACTGGTCGGCCTTGCGCTCCTTGAGCATGTAGGGGCCGGTGCCGATGTACTCCTTGAGCGGGTTGTCCATCTTGCCGGCGGGCATGATGACGGCGGCGGAATTGTTGAAGGCGAGCAGCGCGGTGAGGGGCGCGAACGGCTCCTTCAGGCTGAGGCGGACGGTGTAGTCGTCGACCGCCTCAAGTCCGGCGAGGTTCGGCTGCACCAGCTTGCCGCGCGAGGCGAGCTCGAACCAGCGGTGCAGGGAGGCGACGACGTCCTTGGCCGTCATCTCGCTGCCGTCGTGGAACTTGACGCCCTTGCGCAGGGTGATGGTGTAGACGCGTCCGTCGGCCGAGACCTCCGGCAGCTTCTCGGCCAGCAGGGGCGTGACGTTCCAATCCTTGTCGAAGGTGAACAGCGTTTCGAAGAAGTGCTGCGTCACCGTGCCGAGAAGGTCACCCGTCGCCACGGTCGGATCGAGCGAGTTGAGTTCCCCGATCATCGCGACGTTGATGATACCGCCGCGCTCCTGGGCCAGGCCCGGGAGCGCCGTAGCGAAGGAGAGGCTCGTCGCTGCGAGCCCCGCCAGGACCAGCTTTCTGAACATGTGGCACACCCCTCTGTTGGTTGCCGGTGGAAACTTTTTCTTCAGCGCGCCCGGCCAAGCGTCGAGACGACGTGGGCGAGCTGGCTCACCACGGCCGCGGTGATCCTCTCTCCTTTTTCTGCGCTTGCCTTCGACGGGTCGCCCACGACACCCGTACCGCCCGACATCTCGTGCATGGAGCGGAACATGGCCCCGCGGCTGGCGCGGATCATGTCGGCCTGGGCCCAGTCGTGTGTGGGGACATAGCTCATGCCGCTGACCAGCGCGCGACGCACGCTGTCGGGTGCAGCATGGAGCATCAGCGAGGTTTCAAACTCGCAGGCATGGTTGATGCCGGCAAAGTCGCTCTCGCGGATCTTCTCGAGCTCGGGGGCGGCGAGCCGCCACCATGTCAGCATGGCGATGCGGCAGTCGCGGTGGCGCGCGCCGAAGCTCTCGAGCAGCACCTGGCCGATGGCCTGGTTGCCCCCGTGGCTGTTGAACAGCACGAGGTTGCGGAAACCGTGCCGCACGACGCTTTCCAGGATGTCACCCACATAGGCGAGGAAGGTTTCGTGGCGAACGGTGAGCGTGCCAGGGAAGTCCATATGGTGCTCGGAGCAGCACACCTTGACCTGCGGCAGGATCAGCACCCGGTCGCCCAGCGCCTCGTCGAGCCGGGCGAGGAAGTGGCCGCCGATCTCGACGTCCGTGTCGAGCGGCAGGTGCGGCCCGTGCTGCTCGACGGCGGCGATGTTGAGGACGACGGGGATCGACCGGTCGAGCGCGGCGATCTCGTTCGTGGTGAGTTTTTCCCAGCGCATCGGCGACCTCAGGAGATGGTGCGCTGGGCGGTGCGGAAGCGCGCGATCGCCTCCTCGTCCAGCTTCACGCCGAGACCCGGCCCATCGTCCGGAATGCGCACGAAGGGCGGCTCGAAGGCGAGCGGCTTCTCGAGGAGGTCATGCGTGCGGATCATGCGGCCGAAGATGTCGCTCGGCCAGATGCAGCTCTTCGCCGCCGCCGACTGGTGCACGTACATGGCCTCGAGGATGCCGAGGTCCACCTCCGAGCCGTGCCAGCAGTAGAGGCCGGCTGTCGAGGCGATGTGGTCGAGCGCCTGGAACTTGGCGAAGCCACCGTTGAAGTTGAAGCCGTCGACGGCGTTGTGCGCGATGGCGTTGATGGCATCGTGCGGCCGCTGGCCCTGGTAGACATACGGCAGGGAGACGTGCAGCACGATCGGGATCGAGGAGAAGCGGCGCAGTTCTGCGAAGTCAAGCAGCATCCAGCGCGGCAGCGGATCCTCCAGCAAAAGCACGTTGCCGATGGGCTCCAGCTCGCGGATGATGCGCCGCGCGTTGCCGGCGTTCTCCCAGCGCTGGTTGGGGTCGAAGATGACCTTCATGCCCGGCGCGTGCTCCTTGATGCGGGCGCACCAGCCGGCGACGTCATCCTCGAGGTCGCATTTGAACTTGATGACCTTGTAGCCCTGCTCCCAGTAGCGGCGCACCCAGGGGCCGACCTCCTCCTGCGTGCGGTGGCTCGACCAGGCGCTGACGGGCACGCGGTCGCGGATGGCGCCGCCAAGCAGCGCATGCATCGGCACGCCGAGAGACTTCGCGTAGGCGTCCCAGATGGCGCATTCGAAGCCGTCGTATTCCCGGCAAAGCGGAAGCGGCAGGTCCTGCAGCGGGTAATCGAGGATGGAGGTGCCCAGCAGGTTGGCGCAGATCGCCTCGATGCGCGGCCATTCGTGGTCGCGGTAGAACTCGCCGAGGCCGACGGTGCCGTCGGCAAGCGTCATGCGCACGATGAGCTTCGGCAGCTCGTCGAACTGCGTGCTCCATGCCGCCTTGCCACCGACAGGCAGCATGTGAAGCGGCTTTGCGAGGCTCTCCGAATTGATCACGCCCGGATGGGCCGGGACGATGACTTCGTCGAAACGGAAGGAAACAATGGTCTTGTCGGAGCGCTGCATGCTTCGCATTCGCCAGGTTGGAATTGGAATTGGCGCACTATGTAGTTTTATTACCACCATGTCAATCGGCCCCCGAAGTCCGGGGTGGCCGTGCGCCGGCATTGCACGACGGCGTGCAGGATGCTCGAAATGGCGAGAATACAAAGCATTTATGGCGTATTGCGGCATGCGCGGCCCAAGATTCCCGGGCTCCTGCCGGTTGGGGCGCGATGGAGGGGTATGTAATTTAATTACTCGATTGGAGTGCGATGGTCTCACCGGGCGCCGCTGCATTTCCGGCCGTAGCGAAAAGGCGCGCTGGCAAAGCCTTCCGGGCCTGCCTGTCCGCCGCCTCTTATGCCGTTGCTGCGTGAAAAACCTGCCGTGCGCCGGCTGCAGTCGGCCAGCGCAACGCCGCTGAAATCAGTCGCCGACGGGCTGGCTCTCGGTCGAGCCGTGCAGGTCGACGAGTGTCATACGGGCGCGCCAGAGCTTCTTGGCCACACTCTTCATGCGCCGGGCGCCGATCAGCGTCGCCAGGCAGTCGAGCACGAACAGCTGCCCGTAGCGGCCGCGATTCGGCATGTAGAAGAACTTCTCCTCGTCGAAGGCGATGAGGGGGACCACCACCGTCGATCGCTCGGCGAGCGGTGTTCCGGGAGCCGTCACGGACACGACAGCGGCGCCAATGCCGCGGGCGATCTCCGCCGCGTCGACGAGTGAGCGCGGCTTGCCGGTGACCGAGAAGATGAGGAAAGCGTCGTCCGGGCTGGACGTCGCCGCGATGATGCGCTGCTTGTAGGGGTCGGCGGTGGCCGAGGCGGCAAGATCGAGGCGGAACAGCCGGTTCTCGGCCTCCTGCGCGACGTTGGCCGAGCTGCCGCCGACGCCGAAGCAGAAGATGCGGCGGGCCTTGTTCAGCACGTCGACGGCCGCCTCGAGCGCGGCCGGATCACGCTGCGCGAAGGCGCTGGCGAGCGCCTGGGCCGTGGCCTCGTAGACGTGCTCGGCCACCTCGCGCCCCGTCTCGGCTGGCGCCGAGCGCTCGGCGACGAGGTACATGCGTCCGATGGCATAGTCCTGGGCCAGGCGAATCTTGAAGTCGGTGAAGCCCTTGCAGCCCATCCGCCGCGCAAAGCGGATGACCGTCGGCTCGCTGACCTCGGCCTTGCCGGCGAGCTCCTTGGTGCTGAGCCGCGTGGCCGCATCGATGTCGTGCAGGATGACATCCGCCACCGCCCGGTCGGCCCGGTTCATCTCCGGCAGCTCAAGGCGCATGCGGTCGATGAGGCTGGCGGGGTTGCGCATGCTGTCTCACTCTCCGCGACGCGAAACGGCCACAGGCCATGTCGGACGGTAGCGCCAAACGGGGCCTTGCGACAATTCCGTGGGCCCGGTCACGCATTCCCCGTTGTGTACGACGCGAATGTGGCAGCGCGGGCGGCGCGTGTCCCGCCCGCCTTGCGCGGGCCGGGCAGGCGTGCTCGCATGGAGCTCCGAGGGGCCCGTTGCCGGGTCGGTACGGGTCGGTAGCAGACAGGTGGGAGGATGCCGGACGAGCGTGGCCTGCAAGCGCCGAACCCCTTCGCGGACCTTGCCGGAAAGGTTGTGCTCGTCACGGGCGCATCGTCCGGCCTCGGGCGTCACTTCGCCCGCGTGCTCGCCGGCCACGGCGTTCATATTGCCGTCGCCGCCCGGCGGCTCACGCTGCTCGAGCCGCTCGTCGAGGAGATCCGCATGGCCGGCGGCGAGGCCGAGCCCGTGGCGATGGACGTGCGGGACATTGCCCGCGTCCGCGAGGGCATTGCGCAGGTGCTCGCGCGCTTCGGCGCCATCGACGGGCTCGTCAACAATGCGGGCATCGCCCGCACGCAGCCACTGCTTGAGGAAACACCGGAAGCGTGGGCGGAGACCATCGACACGAATCTCACCGGTGCGCGGCATGTCGCCTGCGAGGTGGCCCGGGTGATGATCGCCGCGGGCGGTGACGGGGCGATCGTCAACGTCGCGTCCATCCTCGGCCTGCGCCAGGGCGGCCAGGTCGGCTCCTATGCCACGTCGAAGGCGGGGCTGATCCAGCTCACCAGGCAGATGGCACTCGAATGGGCGCGTCACGGCATCCGTGTCAATGCGCTGGCGCCGGGCTACATTGAGACGGATCTCAACCGCGACTTCCTGGCGAGTGAGGCCGGGGCGGCGCTCGTCAGGCGTATTCCGCAACGGCGCTTCGGCCGCATGCAGGATCTCGATGCTGTGCTGCTGCTGCTCCTGTCGTCCGCCTCGGCCTACATGACGGGGGCGGTCATCCCCGTCGACGGCGGGCATCTCCTGTCCGCTCTTTGAGCGATTGCCTGCAAGATGCGCCGCCCATGCCGGTTCTTTGATGACAAAGATTTAATTTGGCGCTTTCCGTAAGCCGCCACATAGCTAACATACAATCTCGAATTCGAAGGGCTCGGCCGCATCGGGCCGCTGGACGGAGCCGTCCGGACGCGTTTGCGACATGCCGGGACAAGCTCGTTGTGCTCCATCGGCGATGGGCCGGCGAAGTTAGAGGACGGTATGCGCAAATCGGTCGTAGTTGCCATTGCATTGCTCGCGGCCGCCGGGGCCGGGGCCTACCTGCTCAACGGGGGCAGGCTTGACGGCCTGTGGACGACGCTCCAGTCGAACGCCTCGGCCCAGGGCCAGAGTGGGGCGACGCCGCGCGGCGCACCGGCCTTCGCTGTCGAGACCGCGGTGGCCAAGCCGGCCGTCTCGACGGTCGACATCCGCTCCATCGGCAGTCTCGCCTCGGACGAATCGGTCAAGATCGCGTCGGAGATCGCCGGCCGCATCTCGTCGATCGCCTTCAGCGACGGCCAGGCGGTCAACGAGGGGGACATCCTCTTCAAGCTGGACGGCAGCCTGACCCAGGCCGAGATGGACGATGCGCAGGCCAAGCTCGACCTCGCCCTCGCCAACTACGAGCGCACCAGCACCCTCGCGCGTTCCGGCAATACCACCCAGCGCGCCAACGACGAGGCGGTGGCCAACCTCGCCATGGCGCGCGCTGCCGTGGCGCTCATCAAGGCCCGTTTCGACAAGCTGACGATTCGCGCTCCCTTCTCCGGCATCGTCGGCATCCGCACCGTCTCAGTCGGCGCCTATGTCACGACCGGCCAGCCGCTCGTGAACCTCGAGAAGATCGACACCCTCAACGTCGACTTCAAGGTGCCGGAGATCCATCTCGCCGACATCTCGGTGGGGCAGGCCGTCGAGGTGACCGTCGACGCCTTCCCCGGCCGCACCTTCGCCGGCGTCATCGAGGCCATTGACCCGCTGGTGGACGTCAACGGACGCGCGCTCAGCGTGCGTGCCCGGGTGCCCAACCCAGACCTCGTGCTCAGGCCGGGGCTCTTCGCCCGCATCGTCATCAAGGGCAGCAAGGAGCGGCAGGTGGTGACCGTTCCCGAGGAGGCCATCGTGCCGCGCGGGAAGGACATCTTCGTCTTCCGCGTCGAGGACGGCAAGGCGGTGGAGACGCGCGTGACGCTCGGCAACCGCTACAGCGGCCTCGTCGAGGTCACCGAGGGCATTGAACCGGGGGCAGTGGTCGTCACGGCCGGCCAGCAGAGGCTGCGCGACGGCGCCAACGTCGAGGTGGTGGCCTCGACCGCCGCCCAGGGCTGAGCGGAAGGGAATCGAGATGCGCCTGCCGGAGATCTGCATCCGCCGTCCCGTCTTCGCCACCGTCCTCAGCCTCATCCTCATCCTCGTCGGCATCGTCTCCTACGACCGGCTGACGGTGCGCGAATATCCCAACGTGGACGAGCCTGTGGTCTCCGTGACCACAAGCTATCCTGGCGCGTCGGCGACCATCATCGAGAGCCAGGTGACGCAGGTGCTCGAGGGCTCGATCGCCGGCATCGCCGGCATCGACATCCTCGAATCGACGAGCCGCGCCGAGTCGAGCCGCATCACCGTGCGTTTTCGCCCGGACGTCGACATCGACGTCGCCGCCAGCGATGTGCGCGACCGCGTGAGCCGCGTGCGCCGCCGCCTGCCGGACGAGATCGACGAGCCGACCATCGCCAAGGTTGAGGCGGACGCCCAGCCGATCATCTACATCTCCTTCATCGCCGAGGGGATGGATGCGCTGGAGCTGACGGACTACGTCAACCGCTATGTCGTCGACCGGTTCAAGAACCTCAACGGCGTTGCCGACGTCACCATCTTCGGCGAGCGTCGCTATGCCATGCGCATCTGGATCGACCGGGAGAGGCTCGCCGCCTACAACCTGACGGTCCAGGATGTCGAGAACGCCCTGCGCAGCCAGAACGTGGAGCTGCCGTCGGGCCGCATCGAGAGCCAGATGCGCGAGTTCACGGTGTTGTCGCGCACGGGGCTGACCACAGAGGAGCAGTTCCGTGACATCGTGGTCAAGCGCGCGGACGGCTACCAGGTGAAGATGGGAGAGGTGGCGCGCGTCGAGCTCGGCGCCGCGGATCTCAGGCGCGACGGCCGCTACAACGGCAACCCGACGATCACGGTCGGCATCGTCAAGCAGGCTGTCGCCAATCCGCTCGACGTCTCCAACGCGGTGCGCGCGGTGCTGCCGGTGATCAACGAATCGCTGCCGCCCGGCGTGACGGCCGAGATCGCCAACGACAACGCCGTCTTCATCGACCGCTCGATCAAGGCCGTCTATCACACCATTGGCGAGGCCATCGTCCTCGTCGTGCTCGTGATCCTCTTCTTCCTGCGTTCGCTGCGGGCGTCGATCATCCCGATCGTCACCATCCCCATCTCGCTCATCGCCACCTTCACGCTGATGTATGCGATGGGGTTCAGCGTGAACACGCTCACCCTGCTCGCCATGGTGCTCGCCATCGGCCTCGTGGTGGACGATGCCATCGTGGTGCTGGAGAACATCTACCGGCACATCGAGGAGGGCATGACGCCCATCGCCGCCGCCATCAAGGGCTCGCGCGAGATTGCCTTCGCCGTGGTGGCGATGACGCTGACCCTCGCCGCGGTCTATGCGCCGGTCGCCTTCTCGCCCGGCCGCACGGGGCGGCTCTTCCTCGAATTCGCCCTGACGCTCGCCGGCTCGGTGCTCGTGTCAGGCTTCGTAGCCCTGACGCTGACGCCGATGATGTGCTCGCGCCTGCTCAAGCACAATCCGAACCCCGGCGTCATCTTCTCCACGCTGGAGGGGCTCCTGTCGGCGCTCGAGCGCGGCTACCGCCGGGCCCTCGTCGCCTCGCTGAAGGTGCGCTGGCTCGTGGTGCTGCTGGCTGCCGGCGTGGCCGGCATGAGCGCCTTCTACTTCACCCAGCTGCGCTCCGAGCTCTCGCCCGTGGAGGATCGCGGAGCGGTGATGCTGCGCGGCAGCGGCCCGGAGGGCGCGACACTCGCCTATACGACACGCTACGCGAAGGAGGTCGAGAAGCTGGTGTCGCAGTATCCCGGCGTCCGCTCCACGCTGAGCATCGTCGGCTTCCCGGAGGTGACCGACTTCATGGCCTTCGGCCGCCTCGCCGACTGGGACGAGCGCAGCATCAAGCAGCAGGACATCGTCGCTGACCTGCAGCCGAAGCTGCGGCGCATCGCCGGCGTCAACGCTTTCGCCATCAACCCCGCGTCCCTCGGGCAGCGCGGCTCCTCCCGCCCCATCGAGTTCGTCGTGCAGACCTCCGGCACCTACGAGGAGCTGCAGAGCTACGTCGACAAGCTGATGGAGCGGATCGAGACCTGGCCCGGTCTCGTCAACGTCGACACGGACCTCAAGCTCAACAAGCCCGAGTTCCGCATCGAGCTCGACCGGGCGAAGGTGGCCGACCTCGGGCTCGACATTGCTGTCGTCGGCCGCACGCTCGAGACGCTGCTCGGCGGGCGGCAGGTGACGCGATTCGAGCTCGATGGCGAGCAGTACGATGTCTACGTGCAGCTGGCCGCGGAGGACCGCGCCTCGCCGGAGACGCTGTCGACCATCTTCCTGCGCGCGCCGAACGGCGAGATGATCCAGCTCTCCAACGTGGTGAAGGTCTACGAATCGGTGGCGCCGAAGGAGTTGAAGCGCTTCAACCAGCTGCGTTCCGTCACCATCTCGGCCAACCTTGCGCCCGGCTACACCATGGGTGACGGCATCGCCTTCCTCGAGCAGGCGGCCAAGGAGGTGCTGCCCAACCAGGTGCAGACGGACCTGACCGGCCAGAGCCGCGAGTTCCGCGCCTCTAGCCAGTCACTCGCGCTCGTCTTCGTGCTGGCGCTCGCCTTCATCTATCTGGTGCTCGCGGCACAGTTCGAGAGCTTCCGCGATCCCGTCATCATCCTGCTGACGGTGCCGCTGTCCATGACGGGCGCGCTCGCGGCGCTCTACTACACAGGCGGCACGCTCAACGTGTTCTCGCAGATCGGCCTCGTGACGCTCGTCGGGCTCATCACCAAGCACGGCATCCTCATCGTCGAGTTCGCGCACCAGCAGCAGGAGGCGGGCCGCGACCGGCTCGAGGCGGTGATCGAGGCCGCCGCGCTGCGCCTGAGGCCCATCCTCATGACGACCGGGGCGATGGTGCTCGGTGCCGTGCCGCTCGCCTTCGCCCAGGGGGCGGGTGCAGAGAGCCGCCAGCAGATCGGCTGGGTCATCGTGGGGGGCATGACGCTCGGCACCATCCTGACGCTTTTCGTCGTGCCGACGGTCTACAGCCTCATCGGCAAGCGTCAGCACGCCGGCGAGGAAGCGGTGCCGGCCGCGGCCGCGGCGCATCCGGCGGAATAGGAGAGGGCCCGGCAAGCGCGAATCCGGCCGGCGAGGCGAGTCGCTCGGGAAATTTGGCAAGGGGGCGGGCTGGAAAGGGAGTTTTCCACGCGTCAAACCGAGGCGAGGCAAGGGATCGGCGGCTTCTGTGGAAAATGGCGCAAGAAGCCGCTTGACCTTTCCGGGCGATTTGAGCATAAACCGCCACACACGACGCGGGCCGCAGCGATGAGCCGCCGGCCGATGCGTCACTCGCCTCTCCGGTTGAACGGCTTCCAACGCCGCTTGACAAAGAGGCACAAGGTCCTCCAAGACCTGAGACATGAACCGGGCGCTGAGCAACCGCTGGGTGCCGCAGGTTCATCTGTCGCTGATATAGTGCGAGCCCATGCTGGTTCGCGGGCATCATCGGATGCATGCTCTTTGACATTGTTGAGAGAGGAAGAGAAGCGTAGGCGGCGGTATTTTTGCGGCCTGTCTTCTGGGGGTATCCTGAGAGGGGTGCTTCTGGGGGTGGGTGTAGAGATA